>Ga0326514_10001593_pt1 | contig 14736 bp, 20 predicted proteins | sample 3_2548_0518_D_FD_203653 | JGI IMG/M metagenome (GOLD analysis project Ga0326514, IMG submission 203653) | Bovine rumen microbial communities from UC Davis, California, United States - 3_2548_0518 | ecosystem: Host-associated > Mammals > Digestive system > Stomach > Rumen | place: USA...
TACAGTACAAAGTGGGGCGATGCAACTGGTGACTTCTCTCCTCTTGCAAAGTTGACAAAAACTGAAGTCGTTGCTTTGGGAGATTACCTTGGTATCAGCGAGAAGTGGACTCACAAAACTCCTTCTGATGGAATGTGTGGAAAATCCGATGAAGACAATATGGGCTTCACTTATGAAACACTTGACGCATACATCCGCGATGGACTTCCACCTAAAGCAATCGAATGCAAAATGAAAATTGATAAGATGCACAACCATCCAAACACAGCAAAGAAACTTGTTGTTTTCGATGTTTTTGACCCAGAAAAATAATTCATAAATATGCGGGAGTTTTTGAACTCCCGCAAGCTTTCTTTTATATTATATTTGTAAACCTGAACAAAAGGAGGATTTTATGGTTGTCGGAAAGCTTTATAAGTTCTATGGACAGTTTGAATGCGGAGATGTTGTTATCGGAAAGTTTGAAGGAATTGACGAATACACAGGCTTCCTTAAGTTTTCAAAAATTGCAAAGCAGAAGGACTGCAATCCGTATGCTCGCAGAGATACAATCTCAAAAATTGCACAGAGTATGAATGGCGGAAACGCTGTTGGATGTATGTCAAACTTTGAAAGACAGGCAACTGCTGTTTATGAAAAGTTTGCAAATGGCGGAGCTCTTCCAAAAGAACTCGTACATCACAAGGAAAGTACATACAGTATTGATAAAGCTTCTCAGTTCACTGAGATGAAGAACTACTTCAAGGAGGCCTAATATGGAATTTTACATCTATTGGGATGAAGATTACAATGGTTCAGATAGAGATGAACTTCTCGATATTGTAAACTCTGAAGAAGAAAAAGAAAAGTTTATAGATGATTGGTGCACACGCAAGGCTGGCCCAATGCTTCAGGGTTTGCACGGCGAAGAAAAAGAAAAAGTCAAAAATCTGTTCAGAAAACAGTTGTTCGTAATGAACAAACCAAGATACAAATAATTTGGAGGTATTCCTATATGTGGGAAATCAATGGTAAGTTGACTGACGATGAGTCAGAGGTTATGAAGGCGTTCAATTTGAAATATGCGCCTATGGTAAAGTCACCGCTTGACACAGATCAGTACAAGAAGTCAATGAAACAGGCTTACTTGCATCAGTTCAGTGGCGATCACGCAACTTGGGACTTCAAGGCTCGTAATGTTGGAGATGCTGCATCTCACGAAAAGTACACTGCTGAAGACCGTGAAGAAATCAAAAATCAGATCCGCGCTTACTGCGCACTTCGTTATACAGAAGAGGAACTTGCTTTCCTCGGTGATCCTGTATCTCGTCCTTGGATTCATAACAACTTTATCGAAGTTGAACGCGATTGGAAGCCTCATTTTGAAGACTTTGAAATCGAAGATGATCCTATCTCAGGACTCGCTGTTCACACAAAAGGTGTTCAGTGGAAAATCTCAGATTATGAAATTCCTGTTCTCGAAATCGCTGCAGAAACATATTACCGCAATCACTACGATTACGAAAAGCTTGCAAAAGACTTCAAAGAAAAGACTGAAGAAAAACTCCGCTTTATGCGCGAAGGCATTTATGCGCCTGGCATCTTCTCTGAGTTTGGTGCCCGCCGCCGCGTTTCTTTTGAACTTCAGGATTGGTTGATTGGCCGCCTTGTTGAAGAGAAAAAGCACAATGCAATTGGTCCTATCCAGGGCTTCATCGGTACATCAAATATGTATCTTGCAATGAAGTACGGTGTTACCGCTGTTGGTACAATGGCTCACGAGTTCATTATGACAGTCGGCCAGGGACATCTTTACCACAATCCTGCTTACAGCAACTGGTTCGCACTTGATGCTTGGGTAAAAGAATACGGTACAATGAACGGTATCGCTCTTACAGATACAATCGGAACAGATGTTTTCTTGAAGGACTTCCGCAAAACATTTGCAACTTTGTTCAGCGGTGTACGCCACGACTCTGGAGATCCTTACGCTTGGGGTGACAAAATGATTGCCCACTATAAGAGCTTGGGAATTGACCCTCTTACAAAAACTTTGATGTTCAGTGACGGTCTCAACCTTCAGAAGGCAACTGAAATCAATAAGTACTTCAAGGGTAAGGCAAAGGTTGCATTCGGTATCGGAACTGATTGGTCAGGTCCTCAGGGAATTGAAGCTTTGAACATCGTATGCAAGGTTGCAATCGTAAACGGTTTGGATGTTGCAAAACTTTCTGATGCACCTGGAAAGAATATGTGCCGCAATCCTGAAGCAATCGAAAGACTGCACAAGGAAATTGACTGGCGTATGACTTACGAGAAATAAGTCGGAGGCAGGATAATGAAACTTCGAGATGAATTGACAAAAGCATTGGTTTATGCCGTTGAACATTATCCTGCCCACGGTTCATATCGTGGTCATTTGACTGAAGAAGAATATAACGAAATCAAGAAAAGAGGATTTGAAATCGACACAATGTCAATCTTTATGGATGGCGGTGCTGATTGGCTGTTCAGATATCCAAAAGGAGCAAAGTAAATGGCAAAGATTGGAATTTTTGGTGGTACATTCGACCCTTTCCACCAGGGACATTTGAAAATTGCAGTTGAGGCTGCAAAGAAACTTGACAAGGTAATCATCGTACCAACGATTTGTGATTACTATCGACCTGACTCAAGAAAGTTGTTTACTTTCGATGAGAGGGTTGCAATCATCACAAAGATGATTTCAAATGCGCCTGGGAACATTGTGATTGACAGCCTTGAAAAAGACAAAGACAGTAAGTGGCGTACAATCAACACCGTTCAGTACTTCAAAGAACAGTATCCTAACGATGAATTGTATCTTATCATCGGTGAAGACTCCTACAAAAACTTTCCAACTTGGTTCCGCTATGAAGACATTCTCCTTATGGCAACTCTGATGGTTGTCCAGCGTGGAAACAACAGCGGAGAAGATCTTGTAAAAACTATCCCTTGCGAAGAATTATACATCGGAAAAGATTTCTTGGAAGCAAGTTCTTCAAAGGTTCGCAACAAGTTAATATCAGAATTGATGGAAATGTATCTGGACGATGCAGATTGGTACAACAAACTTTAAGAGGTGAATAAATGAATACAAGTTTGATTATTGGATGTTTTTGTTGTTTAATTATCCCAGGTGTAGTACTGGTTGGAGTCCATCATTTGATTGCTTTCATTCTTGAAAAAGTATATCGGTCAGATAAAATAAAATCTGATGGAATCGTTCGAATGCTGCGTGATGCATCAATTTTGGGCTATGCTGATGTATGGTGGCAGTATCTCTGGTATTGGACATTTTTTACAATAAGATGCGCCGTTTGCTTGTTTGGTTTTATATTTGCATTGGGTTTTGCAACTATGGTATTTGATGCAAGAAGCTTTATCAAAAACAATCAAGAAATGATTACAAAGTATGAAGCTCTTGAATATCCAACAGTTCAAGATTATATAGAAGCTTACAAGTACAACAAGAAATATGAAAGCGCCCGTTTACTTGCAACTGAAGAAGTTGGCAAAAACCTTAAAAAGATTGACGATGTAAAACTGCTCGGTACAATTTTGGAGAATGCGAAAAATGCTAAAAAAGACTAAAGAAACTACAAAAATGAAAACACCCGTCTTTACAGTTGTAGAGAAGGAGTTTGACAATGTTCCAAACTTTAAGCCTGTTGGTTTGAATTGTAACGACTGGTGTATGCTTATAGCAGCAGACGCAAGTTCAAGAGAAAATCCTGTTTGCGTCTTTGTTGAACAGACACGCTGGGGTGCGGAAGCAAAAACTATTGAGTTCCCTTGCGGTACAGTGGAAGATTCTGAAATGGAAGATCTTCCGTTTGAAGGTTATGACGACGCTCTTAAAGAGGTTAGAAAGAACGCCGCCATTCGCGAGTTTGAAGAGGAGACAGGGATTGACCTCGGACCGTACAAAGAAAGAGTCGGACTTCTTGGTACCTTCAACCCAAACCCTGCTTACTTCAATAATCATATGTCAATCTTTTGCGTCAAAGTGCCTGACTTGCTGGAGAGATTTCAGAACAGAAACAAACAGAACCTTGATGAAAACGAAGATTGCAGAGTATTTGTTGACCGTGTACTTAACCGTTATTGGGATTTATCAAGTCACGCGATGGGTATCGCTGCACTGCAAAAGATGGCAATAACCCCAGTTGATGCTTTGGAGTATTGCGAGGCCATTCCGAAACAGCCTAAGTAATCACAAAGCTTTTGAATAGAGCGGGAACTTGATTCCCGCACATGTTATGGGACACAAGAATCCGAGCGGAATGCATAACCGCGTTAATGCAGTATTGGTTAACTCACGAAAAGAAGGAAGAAGAATCACTGGCGTTTTGATTGGTTTGAATGAAAACACCTATGGAGAGCTTCTTGAAGCTTATGATTACATTTGTGAAGTAGGGTATGTACCTGAAGCATTTTGGAAACATCACGACCTTTATGATGGCTTTCGTAAAGAATGCGTTAACGAATGGAATAAGATTTTTAAGGCTCCTTACTTAACAGTATCAAAAGTTGCAGAATGGCCTTGGAAGTTGTACACCCGCCGCCTTAAGAACAGATTTGAACAGTTACTTGAGCACTTTGCAAGTGAGTACTTTGTTCAGACTATTGCATATTGGATGCAGGAAGGCTGGGTAATTCAAGAAAGTGATTTGTATTCTTCATATCCTGTACTTGAAAAGATGGGCGTTGAAATTGCAAAGCAGCCTTGGATTGAAAAATACAATAAGTCAGTTACAGGAGAGAACAATGAAGAATAAACCATCACTTTATGTTGACAATGAATGGCTTCATTTTGACTTTTGGTGCAATAAAAACATTCATCAAATCAAAATATATTCTGAAAAAGATGTTATTCTTCAATGTGGCCTTTTAAGAGACGGCACTGTTGATGTTCTTATTTGGGTGGGAAACGACCGTCATCTTATTGTTAATCAAAAAGTTCCTTACATTGAAAGTCAGCATTACAGTATAAAGTATCTTTTTGGATATACAACTCGTGAAATTAGATTTGAGTCATTTATGATGCCACACGGCGTCCTTCCAATATGTACTTATGTTGGCCCGAAAAGCAACAAAGAAGTTGAGTTTTACAAATGCGAAAAGTACTTGCATCCTCGTGAAGCAAAGAAACTTTGGAAATATATCAACAAAAGAAAGTTGGTATCAAAAGCAATTTGGGATCCTGAACTTGAAATGTACGATTGGAAATGTAAAGCCTGCAACTATTCGTGGGTAAGCAATCCTGACATTGGATATGTTCGAAAGTTTGAAGATGATCCTGAAGTAATGCGCCACTTTTCTTACAAAGGTATTGATTATTCCCGTTGTGAAGACTGGGAAAACAGTATGTTGACTTTCTATAATAAAGAAGAATGGGAAGCAGCAGTTAATCAACTTGGTTATCCTGAAGGCACTTACAAATCATTTGATGAAATGTGGGAAAAGCCTTTTATACGCGGAACTTGGGAAGAAGTCAATCGAAGCAATCAGGAACAAGGGCATTGGTGGAGATGTAAATCAAAACACAATTGGCTTGTTGATGATGAATACTACGCAAGCAGTGACAATCCAAAATATTTTGAAAAAGTAATAACACCTGGGTGGCATCAGTCACATCCTGAAAATGCAAAGCGTTGTCCTGTTTGTGAAGACTTATATCAAATTATGCAAAGTGGCTGGAGACCATTAACACCTATACAGCGGTTCAAAGAATGGTATCGTTGGTGGTCAGAATATCAAATGTTTAAGAAAAACAAATAAAAAAGGCGGCAATTTGCCGCCTTTAATTATTTCTCCTCTATTGCTTCAGGTTCGACCTTTTCAACTTTCGGTTTGTCATCGTGTTTTGTTTCAAAACCTTGAAGTGCTTTTCCTGTCGTTACCAAAGTTGTTACAACGCCAAGAAGAGTTGCAACATATCCAAAGAATGATCCATCAAGTGGCATACCAATAAAATGTGCAACAAGGAATGCAGCAATACTTAATGTAATGATGACAATATCAAACATTATAATTAAGCCGAACGCCCATCTTGTTGAGGAGATATCACTTTTGTTGTCTGCTATTTCTCTTAAGCTAATCATATACTTACAACTCCATCAAAATTAGTTAAAAAATTTTTGTGATTTTTTCATCTGAATCTTTTTTAGTGGGCAAAACTAATTTATAAAAATTAAGCTGAGTCTTTGGACTCAGATGAGGAGATATTCAATGGGTTCAAAGAATTCTTGGCGTTTGCTCTTCGTTGACGTTGACTCTTCTTTCTCTGTATCAACAGAGAGCTCAACTATCAAAGGTTATATGGTAGTTCGTGCTCCTAAAGGAGAAACAAGTCCATACTACTTCGAAAAGGGCAATATGACAGCCATTTACGCAATGATTGGTGTCCCAACAGCAAACTGGCCTGATCTTTATGAAGCTGAAGCTTTCAATCAGGAATATGGTTTGTATGTTTCTGCTCCTGCAGGTTCATCTAAAAAGTACCCATCTTACTTCGGTGGCGCTTACATTACATCAAAAGGTCTTATCGACTTCTACAATGTAACAGGTAAAGATGTTATCGACTACACACAGATGGTTCAGGTTGGATTTGAGGATGCACAGGGCTATAAAAAGACAACTGTAAATGTTATCGTAAATCCTAAAGGTGTTGGCGGCTCAAGCGGCTACGCTGTTGGTGGAAAGATTGACGGTACAAAAGACAACATCGCTCTTTACATTACAGGTATTCAGGCAAAACAGTGGGCTTCAATTCAGGAAATTGGTATCAACTACTGGGGTGATGAAACTTCAGGATTTAACGAAGGTACATATTACTACTCTGTAAACAAAACTGACCACAAGTTGTATGTTGAAAACTCAGATAATGAAGCAGTTACAGATTATTACTGTGGTGTTTGGGTAAAAGCTGCAGATGGTACTTACTCAGTTATCATCGGTGGTAACTCTTGGATTTTGGCAAACTCAAGCTTGACAACTCAGACAGCGGTTCTTGAAGAACTTGAAAACCTTGGTATCAAGGCTACTTCAACAAACACTTATGAAAACACAGATGCACCACTTTTGACATTAACTGACTTGTTTACAAACATCGAAAACTTGGTTGCAAACGGTGGAAGCAAAGCTCCTCAGTGGAGTGAAGTTGTTGCTTACCTTGAAAGTGGTAACAAACTTACTGTAACAAACACTTCAACTGAAGGTACAGAAACAGCCGCTGCATCATTTGATGAAGAAAAGTTCTTCAATGTTGAGTTCGTTGTAACAGATGCTGCTACAGGAAACAAGACAGCTTACACAACAGCTGAATCTTATACTTCACCTGTAAACCGCTACCAGGGAATTACTTGGTTGCTTAATGTTAAGCCTTTCACATACGGTTACATTGTTCAGAAATCTGCTGCTGAAGTAACAACAAATGTTTCTATTTCTTCTATCGGTTACGATAAGTGGTTATATGATGTTGCTGTTCCTGTTATCTATGGTCCTAAGCTCAAGAATGTTTCACGTGACTTGCTCAATGAAATTGACTTCAACAACGACGACAACTTGTTCTTGTACTGTGAAATATCATATGACGCTGGAACACCTATTATGCCAGAAGAAAAAGCTGTTTCAAAGAAACTTAAACTTTATCAGTACAATGCTGATGCAGAAGATTCTTTGACAACTTTGGCAAAAACTTGTACAGATGTTGGTGAAGCATATGAAACACAGTCATTGCTTATTTACGGCGATTACATTGTTACAATGAACGCTAGCGGCGATACTGCAACAGGAATCACACCTACAAATACAACATCACTTCAGATCGACCACGAAATCTTGTATGTTGTATCTGCAAGCAACTTCCAGATTGAGAAAGAAGATGATGACAATTATCCTTTGAAGAAGGACATCAACTTCAACACAATGACTTTCAAAGTTACTGAGGAAGTTTACCCAGGTGAAATGATGAACGGTGGCGAGTTAACTGGTTCTTTCAACGAAAAGGGTAAAGATTCTTACGGTGCAAATATTTATTGGCCAAATGTTTTGAACGAGGACGATATGTCATTTATCGAAATCCACCCAGACAAAACATTTGATGATGATCTTGATTCACACGGTATTTACACAGGTACTCGTATCGTTGATGACAAATTGACATACGACTTGACAGGTACTTTGGTTCCTGCAACATATACCCTTAAACTTAAAGGTCAGCGCTATGTAACATACGCAGTTGAACAGAACATCAAAGACGGTACAACAGGTGGTTCTTGGCGTGACGAGTTCCAGATGGTTGTAAAGCAGGGTTGGACAGAAGCATTCGATTCTCAGTATGACGATGTATTCATCTTTATGGACCCAACTGGTGAAGAGTTTGTTCACACACAGCACGCTTCTTTGGTTATGACTCACAAACTTGCTATTGCAATTTCTCCAAAGAACATTACAAAAGCTGAGTTTACAAACCCAAGCAAAATCACAGTTACAGGCCGCTCTAAACAGACAGCACAGTTTGCTGGTGAATTCCAATACTACGATGCTTACACAGGTAAGTCATTCTGGATGAAACCTATTGGTGATGTTGGTTTGATGTGTGCTCGTATTTACGACTTCAAGATGGGTGGTTGGTCTCCTTCTTGGTACAACTACAATGATATGGGCGGTCAGTTGCCTCGTGCTGTTCTTAAAGCTCGTTGGAACTTCTCTGACACAGCAACAAAGATTATGGATGAAAAGGGCATCAACCCAATCGTTTATAATGCTGATGACGGTTTGATGATTACATCATCAAAGACAACACAGGATCCAAACAACCTTACAGATTGGTCTTTCCTTGAGCACGTGATGGCGTTCTTGCTTTGTAAGCGCGATATTCGTGACAATGTAATGCGTCAGCAGATCAAGAAACCAATTGATGATTATTGGATGGGAGTTCGTCAGACTCAGGTTGAAGCAATTCTTGCAAAGAGAACAACAGGTTCAAACAAGATTTGGACAAAAGCAATTTGTGATATCGCTGGTGTAAACACAGACATTACAAAGGCTGCTCGTAAGTTCGTAATCTATGTTAGAGTAAAGGTAACACCTTTCTCAGAATATGTTGAACTTCAGTTCGAAAATGTGGGTCAGACAACAAACTTGTAATTTGACACAAGCATAAATAACAAGGCAGTACTTCGGTACTGCCTTTCTTTTTGTTAATATAATAAAGTATGAAAAAGATGACACTCAGTGAATTGGTGTGCACCTTGCAAGATCTTGCGCACCAAGGCTACGCAATGTTTGAAGTTGACTTAGATCTTGAAACTCATATTCTTGACGGCTATGAAGTCGATAAAGAGAATGAAATTGTTTTATTGAAAAGCAGGGATAAAAATGACCTTATACAGTAAAGATGAGCCATTCATAATTGGTATTGACTTTGACGGCACAGTTACGACTATGCCTGCAGGCGGTAATGACTTTCCAAAACCTCAAAAAGGTTTTGTTGACTTTTATAATCATATTCACGAACACAATTATCAAGATCCTGAAAACCCAATTTATCTGGTTATTCACACAGCAAGAAATCTTGATAATGCTGACAATTGGAATTATGTAAAAGATTATCTTTGTCGTTACCAACTAAATGAAGTATTTTTACCTAAGCGTGACGGCATTTCAATTAAGAACAACTTAAACAAAAAGATTACATTCCCAGTGCGTTATACAATAAACAGCAAGATTCCTTGTAGTTGCTACATTGATGATTTAAACATTGGGACGCCTCGCATTGATGAGTTTAATCTTGATTGGCCAAGAATTGAAGAAATGGTTTTTAGCCAAATCAATTTGATTAAGGAGAAATGGGAAAAAGCTCAATCGTAACGACTAACTATTGAATGATTGAAGCTGACTTGGGTAGAATAATTACTTCTAAGAAGTATGCAGCAGGCGCAGTTTACATATCAGATCTTACAAATAATATGTGGGCTGTTACAGTTTTGGATAGAGATAATATTGTTATCTCTTCAAGAACTTTTGCTTTTTCAGAATCGACCGAAAAGATGGTTTGGGAAAGCTGTCGTTCCTATTATAAAAAAGTTAAGGAATGCGTTTATCAAAAGAGACTTGAATTGATTGACGCATTGGAGGACTTATGAGTATAATCTCCTACTCTCTTGGAGCTGTCGGTGAAGTCACTGGTTCAAAACATATTCTTGAAATTGATGGCTTACCATATATGATTGACTGTGGCGCTTGGCAAGGTGCTGAAAGTGCTCAAGAACGCAACAGAGAATTCACATTCCCAGTTGATAAACTTCAAGCAGTCTTTTTAACTCACGCACATTATGACCACTGTGGCTTATTGCCAAAACTTATCAAAGATGGTTACAAAGGTTCAATCCGTTCAACACCAGCAACAAGAGATCTTGCTTCGATAGTAATGCTTGATTCTGCAAAGATTCAAAAGTATGAAAAGGCTGGTCCCGCTTATGAAGAGTCTGATGTTGTTGAAACAATAAACCACTTCCGCTGCCACGCATATCGAAAAGAAAAAGTACTTGATGAACGCATAACTTATACAATGTATGATGCAGGTCATATTCTTGGTTCATCAATGATTGACATATCAATTAAAAGAAAAAGAAACTTTTTACAAAAGTTGATTAAAAAAGAAGATGAAAGAATGCATATTCTTTATACAGGCGACTTAGGACGCAACTCAAATCCTATCACAAGAAAGCCTGATACAGATATGCCTGCGCCTGATTACATATTCCTTGAAAGTACTTATGGTAATCGTACTCACGAATCATTGGAACATTGTTATGGAGAACTTACAAATGTTATCAATGAAACAATCAAACGAGGCGGCAAAGTAATTATTCCTTCATTTGCTGTTGAAAGAGCTCAGGAAATTATTTATTACATCAAAAAATTGATGGCTGTTGATGCTATCCCAAGAGTTCCTGTTTATGTTGACTCTCCTATGGCAAGTAACGCAACTGGTGTATTCAATATACATCCTGAATGTTTTAATGAAAAGATTGTAAATGAGTTTATAAGCAAAGGAAAGAATCCGTTTAGTGTTCGTTCTTTGCAGTTCATTTCAGATTTCCGTGAAAGTCAGATGGTTGCAAAATCACAAGTTCCTGCAATAGTAATTGCCGCAAATGGAATGTGTGAGGCAGGAAGAATTATTAACCACCTTAAAGAAGGTATTGAAAATCCTAAGAACACAATTCTTATTGTTGGTTATATGGGCGAAGGCACTTTAGGCCGAAAGATTCTTGAAAAAGAAGAGTTGTTAACCATTGACAATAAAGAGTATCATTTGAAAGCTGAAGTACATAAGATTAACGCTTTCTCTGCTCACGCAGATTATAATGAAATTGCTGCTTGGCTTAAAGAAGTTGATACATCAAAATTAAAAAAGATTTTTCTTGTACACGGTGATAAAGATGCTCAAGAGTATTTGCAACAGCATCTTACAGAAAAAGGATATAAAGTTGAAATTGTAACGGGAGAACCAATTAAACTATGAAAACATATGTAACAAACACAAGTGACTTAACACTTGAACAAGTAATGATGGAACACAGTGGTGCAAGCCAAGATGTTTTTAATCAAGCAATTTATGATTGGTTGAAAGATCATAATCAGACTGACAAGCAGCTCGGCTTTGAAGATTATAAGCCAAACTTACCTAAATGTTGTCAGCATTGTGCAAATAACACAAAGCCATTTTGCAACTGCGCTATGCCATCTATGGAAATGATTACTTACTAACTTTTATATGGAACAGTTGGTTGATAAAGAGCACGCAAGAAAAGCCATACTTGGTGATACAGAAGCATATATTTATAAACACGGATATGTTTCAGAAGTTGCACACGGTGTAAAAGAAAACAACGAATGGGCTATTGAAGAAATGGGTGACTTTCTTGCATCTCAAATCAAAGAAGACTGCTTCTTAGTACCCGCACCTCAGCATACAGGCAAGGCAGAATACACATTAAAAATCTGTGAACACATTAAAGAAGTCTGTCCTTATAAAGTAACAATCCTTGATGTTATGGGTTGTACGCCAAGAGAGACTTTGTACGCAATCAAAAAAGCTTGGCAAGAAAAGAATGGACTTGAATTAAAAGGACAAAAGTTTTCATCAGGTATGTATCTTTACGACGCTATGCAGGACATTGATGGTCCTGTGTATTTTGTTGATAATGTTGTAAGTACAGGTACAACTTTGAAAGATGCTCAAGAACTTATCCCACAAATTAAACCACTAGTGTTTGCTGTATCAGCAAAGTACATTTTTTCATAACAATGGTATCTTGCGGATGTCAAGTACAGTTCCGCCATACAAGTAACAATAATTTCTTACATAATCACTGTTATCTAAATATTTCTGACGGAAAGCATAAGCGTCTTCTTTGCTATCAAACAGCATAATCTCCCGCTTTATTTTGTCACCTGCTTTAGTATTTGTATTTCCTTTTTCAACAATGAATGCGCTTTCATCATTTGGCGCATAAATATCTTTTTCCTGAATAAGTTCTTCATTTCTTTGAACTCTTGCTTTTGTCAAACGATTTACAATAAACCACTTATCAGGAGCTTTTTCTGCAATAAAGAATGTTTGCTTCCAACTTTTTTCATAAGGCAGTTCTTGTGCCCAAAGTTTGTCAGCATTGTTCTTTACTGCCCCGAAAGTAAACTGCTTTTTGTTTCTTAAGTGCATCAATCCAACTGATGTCAAAATTGCAAAACATTGGTAAGGTATTCTCCAGTCAAGAATACTATCAACTATTGCAAAGTTCCATTTCTTATAAACTGATTTGAAAGGCGCGATTAAATAAATGTCATCAGTGTATTTGAATGCTTGTGTGATAAACTCGTCAGTAAGTCCAAATGGAGGATTGATAACTGCACAGTCATAATGCTCGCCTTCTTTTGGTTCGCGTTTCAAAAAGTCACAAAGTTCAACGCCTTTAAGTCCTCGATCTTCAATGTCCATCAACTTATATTCATATTTATCAAAGTACTCAAGTCCGCCATCTCCGCAGCAAGGATCGAGAATCTTTTTCTCAGTTCCGTTCATCATTGAATATAAAGCTTCTTTTACCCATTCTTGTGTAGGAAAGAACTCAAGGCTGTCCTTTTTATGATATGCATTATTTCCCATAAAAATATATTAACATTTAGACAGATTGACAAAAAGTGTCAACTTGACTTTTTTAGCTATATGGGACAATAATAAAATATGAAAATATGATAATTATTTTATAGAAAAATTGAACTTTGATGTAAGGTCTTTTATATTATTTTTGTAAACAACACGAAAACCTGCCAAGGAGGATACTATGGCTAAGACAAACAAGTGGGAAAACAACACATACTGGGCTGTTATCAAAACATCTTTCAACTCTTCTCGTACAACTTGGGATGAAGAGAAAGCCTGGGAGTTTGCTTACGGTATTACTGAAGGAATTGACAAAATGACCTTCTTCCCCCAGGACGGTATCTTCGAAACAAAAGAAAGAGCTCAGCAGAAATCTTACGATGTTCGACAGTGGGCTGCTTATGACAGAAGCCGCGCTCGCTCAGGTTACTCTGCTTACAAAGATCGCATCTGGGTTCACGAAGTAATTTCAAAAAGCGGCCGCAACGGAGTTTATCTTCCTACAGTTGGCGAAATCAAAAAAGGAATGGAATACATCGCAAACAACCTCAAGTCAGAAAACTTCCGTCAGGAATGGGTTGACTGGGCAGTAAAACACGAAGGAATGACTCCTGCTCAGGTTCGCGAAGAATTGATTGAAGCTTATATGGCTGACTAAGGAGGAAGAAAATGGAAAAGCTTGATGTGACAAAACTTGAATCACCTAAAGACATTCCTGTTGGAACAATTCTTGTACAGCACTGGTGCAACTCAGCTACCTTCTACAAAATTATTGGTACCACAAATAAATCAGTGCTTATGGTGAAGATGCCATCGAAGCAGACACGCTTTGAACAGGAAGGCGGTTTCACTGGCTATTCTTACAAACTTCCTGATGAAGACAGTTACAAGAAAATTGAAAAAGCAGCAAAGGACTTTACTGAGAAGTACGATGTTGATCCTGCCAATATCACAAACGAAGTTTGGGAAAAACTTAAGAACAATGAACAGTTCAAAAAAGATTGGTGTAACATCTCATCTTACACTTCATATCTTGAGCCAATACGCAAAATTGTAAAACCTGCAAAGAACGGCGGTTTCTATATCCCAGGAGTTCACACTGGTTCTTGGTGTGGTCCGATGAGACTGTGGGACGGCGAAGAAGTTGCAGAATACTACGAGTAAGAGGTGGGGAAATGTCAAAAGCGGAAGTAGAGAAAAATCTTAAAGATGCAATTTATGATGCGCTTGCTGATGGACTGTTCTTCGATGACATCTGTCAAATTGTTGCAGACGCATTAAATATATACAGTAAGGAGCACAAGAATGGGTAGACCTTTTACAAATACACCTAAAGAAGTAGGCGACGGATGGTTGTTCGATGCAATGCACAACCGTTATGGATTTCCTCTGGAGAAAGACTATGTGGTAATTGTTTATCACGAAGAAGATCGTACTTCAGGTTGGAACCGTCATTGGAAAGTCACTATCAAACAGACAGGTGTAAACGGTCACTTGTGGGTTTATGATGGCGTTGAGCAAGATATTGCTGAGTTTACAAACTTGAAAGTTGCAAAAGC
>Ga0326514_10001594_pt1 | contig 14724 bp, 11 predicted proteins | sample 3_2548_0518_D_FD_203653 | JGI IMG/M metagenome (GOLD analysis project Ga0326514, IMG submission 203653) | Bovine rumen microbial communities from UC Davis, California, United States - 3_2548_0518 | ecosystem: Host-associated > Mammals > Digestive system > Stomach > Rumen | place: USA...
GCAAGGACAACTGAGGATATCAAATGAGAAGAACAAATCGAAAATCGTGGCTCTTTGTTCTGACTCTCTGCCTGCTGCTCTCTCTGTGCGCCTGCGGCACCGGCGGGCAGGAGATCAGCGCCGAATCGGAAGATGAGAGCGCAGAACCGAAAGATCTGTATCGGATCGGGATCGTCCAGGAATCAGAGGATGATCTTTGGCGCACTGTGACGAAGAGCGTCCAGCGCGAACTGTATGTAAAGGGAAAACAGGCCGGAATACGGTTTGATTATAAAAAATATACAGAGGTTGCCGACGGGACCCGCGCGCTGATCGATGAGATCGGACAGGATTTCCTTGATGCAGAGGTGGACGGTATCATTGCAGTCGGACCGCTTGCAGCGAATCGGATGAAAGCCTGTACCAAGGGGACTGATATTCCCGTCGTGTTTGCTGTAAATACGGATCCTGTCGGGGAAGGTCTGGTCAAATCCGCAGAGCATCCAGAGGGAAATCTCACCGGAGCGGCAGATGTCATTGAGATCCGCACTCTTTTGCAGCTGATGCTATCTGCCGATTCGGATATCGAAGAAGTGGGTCTTCTTTACAACGATGAAAACGAAAGCTCCATCCAGTCCATGGCGGAAGCCAAACGGTATCTGGACAGCAAGGGGATCGGCTTCGAGGAGGCAACCGGCTCCAACAACGATGAGATCTTCAGTGCGGCCTACGCACTGGTAGAAGATGGCGTGGATGCGGTGGTTACTCCGGATGATGTGGCAATACAGAACAGTGAATCGTCCATCTATCAGCTGTTCATCGATGCCGGGATCCCGCATTACGGAGGGAACGAAGGATTTGCCGCACAGGGCGCATTCCTCGGTTATGGCGCTAACGGAAAAGAACTGGGGATCGCTGCCGCGGATCTGGCTGCGGAGATCCTCATAGAACGTTCCGCAGTCAAAGATCTTCCGGTACAAATACTGGAACTGGGGATCGCTACCGTGAACAGTGAGACCGCAGAGTCCATCGGTGTGAATGTGGATTCCATCCGAAAAGTGTTCCGTTCCATCTGCGGAGAGGTCTCCAGTACGCAGACTGCCGTTACAGACACCCGCCAGACAGAAGAACCGGAATCATATTAACTGAAAACGAGAGGCTCAATCGAATTCCAGATCGGATCGATTGAGCCTATTTTTATTCATTCATACTTCCGGTGCGGTAGCCCTGAAGATCTACGGAAACATGTTTGAAACCAAGAACCTTCAGCAAGCGGTTTACGGAATCCCGTGTGCGTTTCTCAAAAAACCGCTCCATATCTTCCGGCAGCAGTTCAATACGGGCCATCATTCCATGAATCCGGACCCGGCACTGACGGAACCCCAGATCATGAAGGCATTTTTCCGCCTGTTCCACCATACGAAGTTTATCATTCGTAATGGCTTCCCCGTACACGAAGCGGGATGCCAGACAGGCAAAGGAGGGTTTGTCCCAAGTAGGAAGCCCGAATTCATTGGAAAGCTCCCGAATTTCGGATTTGTAAAACCCTGTCTCCAGCAACGGGCTCAGGATCCCAAGTTCGTCAATCGCGATTCTGCCAGGCCGATAATCATTGCGGTCATCCATGTTGGATCCTTCTGCAACCGCATGGATCCCGTGTGCGGCAGCCAGAGCCTGGATGCCGGTGAACAGATCCTTTTTGCAGTGATAGCAGCGGTCTTTTGGATTTGTCTGAAAATGCGGTTTCTCCAGATCCCCGCTGGAGAAAAACTCCTGCTGGATATCATACCTGCTGCAGAATTCCCGGGTCTCATCCTCATCGGAACTGGGGAAGATGGGTGATACCGCAGTTATGGCGAGAACATTGTCGCCAAGCGCTTCCTTGGCAGCATACAGGAGAAACGCGGAATCAACTCCGCCGGAAAAGGCCACAGCGATGCGGTCAAACTGCCGCAAATGAGAAAGCAGCACCTGGTATTTGTTGTCCAGATTCTGATCAATCATTATCGGTACCTCCAATATTATTGTTGGAACGGATCGTAATCTCCAGCCGGACGGAATACTCTTCCGGATAATCGTGCAGCTGCCCGTCCTGCGCGCTGAGTATCCGGCGCGGTCCTCCGGTGATCTTTACAACAGCAGATTCCATGCGGTCGCCGGAGAGCAGACGGCGCACCCGTTCCCGGTTGTTGCGCCCGATGATCCCTATGGGCAGGCCCTGAACCGTTACGGCGACTTCCTCTCCCTGAATGCTCAGCTCAGCAGGGAGCGGTTCAAATGTGTAGGGGTAGAGGTTCTCTCCGCCGATCTGTTTTGCGACGATCCCCTCACGGTCCAGAAGATAATCCGGGTTTTCCGTGCCGAGGGACTGGATCTCTTTGGTATGGAATTCTACTCCTGTGAGCTTGTAGGTTTCGATGCGTGGAATCGTGGGTGATTCCACACTGTCAGAAGCAACGGAGGCCGTGCCTTTGCCGCGGTCAAAAAGCTTGTTGCTGAGAAAGTTCGGGAATAGCAGAAGAAAGATCCCGCAGAGGATGAAAGGGATCCCCACAAGAGGGTTGATGATGGTCACAAAGGTCCCGGAAAGGACAACGACCAGAAGCCCGATGATCGTGGCAACGATATGTCCAAACATAAAGATCCCTCCTTAAAAAGAACAGTTTAATTGTACCATGTTCCGTCACAGCAAACAATTCCCGAAGATGGAAAGCGACAGCTTTGCAGAAAAAGGGAAAAGGGTCTCTGTTGGTTTGTTAATTTTCTTGCAAAACCACGGTCAGAATTATACAATTAACGATAGCAAAAGTATAAGGTATTAAAAGAGGGACCTTAATCAAAAGCAAAAAGAAGAAGGAGATTCAAAATGGCACAACTAAGACCAAAAATCGTTCGGCTTTGCCATGTCGTCGGAGGATTGACTGGTGTTGTCAACAAGATCGATGAAAATGCACCGGAGTACTACAGTCTGGCAAGCATCCTGACGGATGATGAAGCCGATGTAGCCATCGCTGCAGGCCTCCGCAAGGAGAGGACAGTCGGTTATCTGGCAAAGAAAGTCGGAAAACCGGTGGACGAAGTGGAAAAACTGGCCAAGCATCTTGCCTGGATCGGTGTGTTCCGCTGCACGTATGACAAGAATCGCGGCGAAGATGTCTACTTTATGCAGATCTTCGCACCCGGCATCATGGAGATGCTGGTCAACAACCAGGAACTTCTGGACACCCATCCGGAAGTCGGCAAAGCATTTGAGGAATATACCCGGATCCGTATGCAGACCATGTCCCCGCTCATCCCCAACGGTTACGGTCTGATGCGTGTTATCCCTGTTGAGAGCGCCATTAAGGACATCCCCAATGTCCATGATTATGAGCGGCTCAGCTACTATCTCGACAAATATGACAAGTTCTGTGTATCGCCCTGTTCCTGCCGTGCTTCCCGCAGCTCCATCAATGACGGATGTGGACATCTGGCGGAAGAGATGTGTGTCCAGATGGGCAAAGGCGCAGAGCATTACATCCGCACCGGACGCGCCCGTGAGATCAGTAAGGAAGAGGCACTGGAGATCATTCATCGTGCCGAAGAGAACGGCCTGATGCACGATATTCCCAATATCGAAGAAGCCGGCGAAAGTGCAGCAATCTGCAACTGCTGTGCCTGTGCCTGCTTCGGCCTCCGTGTCGGCCTGATGTTCGGTGCCCGCGATGCCATCCGCTCCAACTTCGTCGCCGAGATCGACGAGGCCAAATGCGTCGCCTGCGCACAGTGTGTGGAAGCCTGCCCGGCAAACGCTCTGCGTCTCGGACAGAAACTCTGCTCCAAGAGCGAACTGGAAGCGCCGGAATACACCAAGCTGGCCGATCACCTGATTTCCAAAGCTGCATGGAACCCCGATTACCGTGAGAACCGTGAGGATGTCATGCCTTCCGGTACGGCGCCCTGTAAAGTGGCATGCCCGGCTCACATCCCTGTTCAGGGTTATCTGAAGATGGCGGCACAGGGAAGATACAAGGAAGCACTGGATCTTATCAAGACCGAAAACCCGCTGCCCGCAGTATGCGGCCGTATCTGCAACAAGAAGTGTGAAGAGGAATGCACCCGCGGCGGCGTGGATGAGGCTGTCGCCATCGATGAAGTAAAACGCTTCATCGCCGATCACGATCTGCAGGCGGAGACCCGCTCCATTCCCAAGATGGTCAACCAGATCGGAAGACCCTACGAAGAGAAGATCGCCATTATCGGTTCCGGCCCGGCCGGACTGAGCTGCGCCTTCTATCTCGCGAAGAAGGGCTATCCTGTTACGGTATTTGACCGCAACCCGGTCCCCGGCGGCATGCTTACCATGGGCATCCCCAACTTCCGTCTGGAGAAGGATGTCCTCAATGCGGAGATCGATATCATCCGTGAGATGGGTGTTGAGTTCAAGTGCGGCGTGGAAGTGGGCAAGGATATCACCATCCAGCAGCTGCGCGATGAAGGCTACAAGGGATTCTATCTGGCCATCGGCGCTCAGAAATCCGCACCTATCGGTGTTCCCGGCGAGGATCTGAAGGGTGTCTTCGGAGGCGTGGATTTCCTGCGTGACGTAAATCTGGACAAAGCTCCGTCCGTCGGCAAGAAGTGCGCTGTGATCGGCGCCGGCAACGTTGCCATGGACGTCTGCCGCACGGCAGTCCGCCTAGGTGCGGAAGAGACCTACATCATCTACCGCCGCAGTGAGGCGGAGATGCCGGCCGATCCCGAAGAAGTGGAAGAGGCCAAAGAGGAAGGCGTGGAATTCAAGTTCCTGCGCGCACCGGTGGAGATCATCGGCAGCAGAGGCAAGGTAAAAGCGCTGAAAGTAGAAGTCATGAAGCTTGGCGATCCCGATGAAAAGGGACGACGCAAACCAGTTGGAACCGGCGAATTCGAGACCATCGAAGTGGATACCGTTATCGGCTCCATCGGTCAGGTCGTGGACTGGGGCACCTTGGATGTCGGACTTCTGAAGACCAGCAAAAAAGGCATCGCAGAAGCAGATGAACTGACCTATCAGACCGCACAGCCGGATATCTTCGTCGGCGGCGACTGCTATACCGGACCGAGCTTTGCGATCAATGCCATCGCAGCCGGTAAGGAAGCTGCGATCTCGCTCCACCGCTATGTACATCCCGGACAGACCCTGACCATGGGACGCGACCGTCGTGTCTATCGTTCTCTCAACAAAGACGCCGCGGAAGTTCCGGAAGGATACGATACCGGACGCCGTCAGGTGCGCGGTTACAATGCGGAAAAGGCAAAGACATTCTCGGATGCACGCATGACCTTTACCGAGGAACAGGTCCGCAAGGAAACGGCACGCTGCCTTGGCTGCGGTGCCACGAAGGTAGACGACTATCTCTGCATCGGCTGCGGCCTGTGCACCACCAAGTGCGAATTTGACGCGATCCACCTGAAGAAAGTCCGCGACTGGCATGCAGGTACCTTTGAGACCATGCCCATCAAGGCTGCGGAAGGCCTGGTCAAGAAAGCCGGCAATATTGTGAAAAAGGCGGTTACCAAATAATGCATGAGCTTGGAATATGTGATGCTATGCTGAAGATGGTCCGTGGGATCATCAAGGACGAACAGCTGGAAGAAGTGCAGCGTATCACAGTGGAAGTGGGAACCCTCAGCGGAGTTGTTCCCAGTTATCTGGCCGATGCATGGGTGGCAGTGACGGACGGTACGGAACTCGACGGTGTGGAGTTCGTGATCGAGGAACTGGAAGGCACGGCGGCCTGCATGGACTGCGGAGAGGAATTTCCGGTCAATCTGACCAGTGCCATGAAGTGCCCGCACTGCGGCAGTGCCAAACTGACGCCACTCACAGGAAGGGATCTCACGATGAAAGAGATCCTCGCTACATAGGAAAAAAGATCTTCGTCATCATGGCGAAGATCTTTTTTCGTCCGGATGCCAATGACAAAGACCGGGAAAGAAGATATAATGAAAAAAACGGATTCGGGAGGGAACACAATGGATATTATCCGTCCGGAAGAGCTGAAAGAGCTGACGGCCAACCTTCATATGGAGGGAATCGTTCTTATCGGAAGCTACGCAGTTAAAACGGCCAAGAGCGGAAGCGAGTATATCGACGGCAGGATCCAGTCCGGGTATTCCGTGAAATTCCGGGCATGGTCCAGTAGCCGCGCATTTCAAAAACTGAAAGACAAACCGCTGGCAAATCATGTCTGCTCCATTTCCGGACGCGTGGATGAGTATCAGGGAAATTGTTCCGTGATCATCGATGATGTACAGGAAGTGGAGGGGTACTCCATCGGACAGTTTCTGCCGGAACTGTATAACACGGAAGAGTGGTTCTTATCTCTGCAGGAAAACTCCTGCCGGATGCTTTCCGAAAAGGGACGGGAGACTCTGGACCGCCTCCTGTATCAGAATGAAGCACTGGTATCCCGGCTGAAGGAAGAGTTTGCGGCCATGAGCCATCATGACAACTGCAAAGGAGGACTGCTGGCGCATACCGTGAAAATGGTGGATTTTCTTCCCATCGTTCTGGACAATTATCCGGTCCTGTTCTCCGATAAGGATATCTCGGGAGAGCTGAAAGCATCTCCGGACAAACGGGATCTTCTGGTGATTGGGTGTATTCTTCACGATATCGGAAAAACGAGAGAGATGGATTACGGTGTATACCAGAAAGGCTCCTTCGTTTCCCATCGCTTCTTCGGTGCCGAGATGGTGGAGGAGCATAAGGATTATATCGTGGGACAGTACGGAGAGGAATGGTTCTATCATCTCATCGCGATCCTGCTTCAGCACCACGATCAGTTCGGAGACCCCTGCCGAGATGTATATGCCCTCATCGTTCATAAGATCGATGATATCGAAAGCAGTCTGACGAATCTCAGTCAGGAGATCGAACAGAACGGAAATACCGATCCTTCCGGAAAGTTCATATGGTATGACAACAAGACACTTTATTACTGAAACAGAAAAACGCTGAGCAATTACGCTCAGCGCTTTTTGATACCGTATTGGAATCACACGGCGGCTTCAAAGCTGCCGTATACTTTTGCGCCGTCGATGGCGGCGATTTCCGTGACGTCAAACTCGATGGGAGCATCGCTTGCCTGTGTGAAGGCACACTGCAGTTCCGCGGTGGCACCGGGTGCAACCTCAGCATTCATGGCAGCGCCTCCGTCATACAGCGGGGAGTTGGAGATCGTAGCCATGGAAATGGACATGCCGTCCTGGAAGGCCTGACAGGTAAGCGTCTCGACGGGAACGATGGGGGCAGTGCCGTTGTTGGTCAGTTTGAAAGTGATGATGATCGCTGTATTGCCATTATCATCGCCACAGTAATCACAGCCCATGAGCTTGATGTGGCAGCTGCCCAGATCACCTTCCGGTGCGCCTGGGATGTCACTGAGAATCACTGTGCTGGCAGTTGCAGCCGGTTCGGCGGCCTGCTCTGTTTCTGCAGGAGCGGCGCTGGACTCGGCAGCGGCCTGATCGGAGTCCGGTTCCTGCTGTGCCTCAGCGGTGCCGGTGTTGGCGGCAGTGGAGACTTCCTCCGTTCCGCATGCACAGAGAATAAAGAGCATACTGAAAGCCAAAAGAACAGCAAACAGTTTTTTCATAATTCCCTCTTATCTGCCGAGAATCGGCAGATGCTCCTTTCGAGAAGTAGTATTCATGGTTCCAATTATAAAAAGACCTTAAGAAATATGTGTGACATTTCTATTAAATATTTTGGATCAGGTGATCAGTTCCACGGAACTGCCGCCGGCACGGTCTTTTCGAACGATGATCTGCTGATCAATCCGATCTCTCAGTTCAGATACATGGGAGATGATCCCTACCATACGATTGCCGTCTGCCAGACGGACAAGGGCATCCATGGCCTTTTGCAGAGCGTCGTCATCCAGTGTTCCAAATCCTTCATCGATGAACATGGAGTCCAGCTGGATCCCGCCTGCGGAGGATTGGATCTCCTCGGAAAGACCGAGTGCCAGTGACAGGGAAGCCTGGAACGATTCTCCGCCGGAGAGGGTGCGGACATCCCGTTCTCCGCCGTTATAGTGGTCGATGACGTTCAGATCCAGCCCACTGTTGGTACGAAGGCTTTCCGCCGTTTCCTTTCTTTTTAACTCGTATTGTCCGTCGGACATGACCATGAAACGGGTGTTGGCGCGCTGCAGGATTCGGTCAAAATATGTCATCTGGATATATGTCTCCAGCATGATCTTTTCTTTTCCTGAAAGGGTTCCATTGGCAGTGTCCGAAAGGTTTCGGAGCTGGGCAAGGTGGTCCGCCAGCTTCTGATACTGCTCATTCCGGCGCAGGAGGCTTTTACGAACCTGATCCCACAATGAAATGATGATTTTGTTTTCCTGATACTGTTCTGCAAGAACGGTTTTATTACCGGTAAGTTCATTCAGCTCAGCGGCAACCGACTCCAGAGAGAGATCCGGCGATTTCTCCAGCGAGTTTTGCAGTGCCTGGACTTTACCAATCAGTTCCTTTTGACGGCTCTCTGTGGCATGAAGCGCCTCTTCTGCCTGTTCCAGTGCATTCTCGATATCAGATGCGTTGGAGAGGAACCGGTCCATCGCCTGAACGGCTTTTTCCCTGTTAGGGTAGGGAAGAGAGTGTTCCAGTTCCGAGATCTCCTGACGAAGAGCGGTTACCGTTGTTTCGAGCGAAGACCGATCGATCTCCTGCTGGTGGAGTTTTTCCAGCATGGTCTCTTTCTTCTCCTCCCGCTCCGGAAGGCTGCTTTGAAGAGCATCAAGCTGAGACCGAAGTCCTTTCAGTTTCGTTAACGAATCAGTGATATTGTTTTTAGAAGTCAGCAGCGAGCTCTGCCGGGCTGCAATCTGTTCCGGCAGATGTTCCAGCGAGAATTCACCGAACAGAGCCGTGCTTTCAGCAGACAGATGGTCTGCCCTTTGATTGAGAATTCCCTGAGAACGTCCGGCCGCAGCACTGGCGTCTGCCTGGATCCGTTCGCTCTCATCTCGATGTTTCTGTGCTTCTTTCAACCGGAATTCGGAAGGAGCCACGTCCGATAATGATGCCGGCGAGGGATGATGGAGAGAGCCGCACACCGGGCAGGGAATGCCTTCCTCCAGCTCTTTGGCAAGGATGCCTGCCTGCGCGGCGAGGAACTGATCATTGAGTGCCCGGTAATCCTGAGCGGCCTGCTCCGCCTCCCGGTGCTTTTCTAAATACTCACCCTGGGCATCGCGGCAGTTCTTTTCCGCCTCCTGGTATTCCCGGTAGGACCGGGACAGAGCCTGAAGTGTGTTTTCCTCCTGCAGAAGCTTCTGCTGTGAAAGAAGAAGTTCCGGCTCCTGTTGCAGCTGTTCCTCCATCTGGGCCATGCGGAGTTTATCCTGTTCTATGGAAAGCGTATGCTGTTCCAGCAGATCCCGATTCTGCGGTATGAACTCTGTCAGACGTTCAAGTTTGGAATTGCTGGCAGTCAGTTCAGCACGGCGGTTCTCCAGCTGGTCGTACCGCGGGAGCGACTGTTTGATGGAAACTGCCTGTTCCCGGGCAGATTCTCCATCCGGAAGCCTTGCCCGGCATTGCTCCTGCTTTTCCAGAAGCGCTTTCATCTGCGGTTCCAGCGCGGAAAGATCCTTTTGATGCTGCTCCATCTGGGAAAGGTTTCGGTCTCGGGCTTCCAGCACACCTTTCTGTGTGTTGAAATGATCGATCTTTGCCTGCAGATCCTGTGAGTCTTTCTCCATCTGTTCGCAGCGTGACGTTTCCTTCTGAAGGACACGATCCAGCAAAGGAACCATCAGATCCAGTGGCTCAGCCTGATTCTGGATCGCCTTCAGGAGCGCAGCATCCGGATCTTCTTCCGGAAGAGACAGCCGCTCGATCTCCTGGAGGATTCCGCGGCGGCAGTCTTCCCATTCACGCTCTGCTTTAGAACTGGCGGAACGGAGACGTTCCTGCAGTTTTTGATAAGGCTCTGTTCCGAAAAGCTGACGGAAGATCTGGATACGCATCGGAGTGGTCGCATGAAGCAGTTTCAGAAAATCTCCCTGTGCGATCATACTGATCTGGCGGAACTGCGTGTGGCTGAGACCGAGGATCGTTTCCATGGAAGCGTTTACTTCCGACGGACGATCCAATACGGTACCGTCGGGAAGGAACAGCGCAGCTTCCGCTTTCAGAGCTGGAGCCGTATCCGCCTTCCTCGGCTTGGTATACCGAAGGGTCCGCTCCACGCGGTAGTTTTTTCCTGCATAACAGAAATCAAATGTGACCTGGGTGGGCGTCGTCAGAGGCACCCCTTTGGAATGAAGCATGGACACATTGCGGAATTCACCGCTGGGTTCTCCGTACAGGGCAAACGCGATGGCGTCGAAGATGGTCGTTTTTCCTGCTCCGGTATCGCCGGTGATCAGGAACAGACCATTGCGGGAGAAGCGTTCGAAGTCAATGACGGTCTCCTCCAGATAGGGGCCGAAAGCGGTCATGGTCAGTTTTTTCGGAGTCATGGTTCCACCTCCCATATTTCGCCGATCAGGTCCTTAACGATGGCCGACTGTTCCTCGCTCATCTCTGAGTTGTTCTGAGCTTCATAGAATTGTGAAAACAGATCCATGGGAGAGAGAGCCTCCTGAATATCCGGAAGATCCCCGCCTGCAGATCGGGTGCGGAGATTATCATAATCCAGTTTCATGATATTGTGATAGATGCTGCGCAGTCTTCCCAGGGCGTCGGGAACGTCTTCCTCATCGGTAAGAGTCAGATGGACATAGTCCTCCCGGTAGGTGGTCCCGTCGTAGAAGCTTCGGGCTGTAAGCTCATCGTAGGTGCCCCGCAGTTCTCTCATTTCCCGCAGAGGATGGAGCGGGCGCAGCGTGATCTCCACATTTCCGCTGCCGTCCATGGTGACGATGGTGACGCTTTTATCCCCGGCGGCTTCGGAGAAGGAGTATTTGAGAGGACTGCCGCAATAGCGCACCCGCCCGGAATCCCCCAGCGTCTGGGGGCGGTGAAGATGGCCGAGCGCCACATAGTGGAAATCCGCCATCAGGGACAGATCCACCTGATCGGTCCCTCCCACCGTCAGCTCTTCCGAGTCGCTGCGCTGAGCACCGGACACGAACTGATGGGTCACCAGGATGTTCCGCTGTGACGGATCGATGTGCATATCCTCAATGGCGATTCGCACGGCGTCATTGTAGCTTGCTATCTCCAGCTCGGGATGGGCAGCTCGTACATGAACGGGCTTGATGAACGGGAGCAGGTAGCAGTGTACCGGGCCGTATTCATCCGACAGGTCGACACATGTCGTTTCTCCCCGATAGACGGGGGAGATATGGATCTTGCTGTCTTTCAGGATCCTGCCGGCAAAGGGGAGCCGGTCCGAAGAATCATGATTGCCGCTGATAATCAGGACGGGAAGATCCAGCCCGTGGAGCGCACTGAGGAAGTTATCCAGCAGATGGACCGCTTCCCCGGAGGGAACGGGCTTATCGTAAATGTCTCCAGAAATGAGAATGCCGTCCGGCTGTTCTTCCCGGATGATGGAAAGGATCTGCCGGAGAATATATTTTTGATCTTCCAGAAGGGAATACTCGTTTAATCGTTTTCCCAGATGGAGATCGGACAGATGAATCAGTTTCAAGTACATTCCTCCCAATTGGAGTATAGTCGGTTGCCTTTGGATATCAGTGTACCAGTTCCGAAAAAAGACAACAAGAAAAACTACACAAAAAGACACGCGGACAGAGCGAAAAAAGGGTGCAGTTCGCCACGGATTATTAACAGAATTTAGGTATACAAAAGGGGAAAGGGAGAGTATAATAAGGCCGAAACAGGGGAAGACCCTCTGTGTTTTGTTGTCAGAGTAGGATATCGCGCGTTTTAGTGCTGCAGGATGGGATGTTGTCTGCAGACGAAACATGAAAATGTACGGTGCGCTATCCGCATCCGCTGCCACAAAAAGATGCAAATCTTTCGTGGCAACTGACTTGTCATGAAAGGAGTATTGCATTGAAAACAAAACAGATGGCTTATGATGCCATCCTGACTGCGATGTGCGCAGTTCTGGGACTGGTATCTCTGGATTTTGGTAATCTGAAGATTACTTTCGAAGACCTGCCGATCCTCCTGGGCGCAGCACTGTTCGGACCCTGGGACGGAATGATTATCGGTGTGCTGGGTACTTCCGTGTATCAGATGCTTCGGTTCGGTGCCGATCCGACACTTCCTCTCTGGGTGATCCCGCTGATGATGGGAGGGATTGTAGCCGGTCTGCTGGCCAGAAGAAGCAACTACTCGCTGGAAGGGAAAAATCCCTGGATCACGATGATCGGAGCAGAACTGGTGATCACGACGCTGAATACCGTTTCGCTGATCATTTACAGCAACATCTACGGATTCTACACACCGGCATATATCCTGGCACCGCTCCTGCCGCGATTCCTGATCGCCATTGCAAAGGGAAGTGTGTATGCCAATGTCATGCCGCCGGTGATAAGGGCCATCCGCAAGACGCTGAATATCAGTATGAAGAAAACCGCATAGAAACACTCAGACCAGAATTTTTCGTTCTGGTCTGTTTTTTTGAAAAACGTGGCATATTATACTGTTTCGCATTCCGGAATTTGATACAATGACTTACAATAAGCAAATTAAAAGACAGGGAGGGCTGTTTTTTGGAAAATAAGATGTTTTGTTTTCAATGCCAGGAGACTGCCGAAGGAACCGGATGCACTCAGTGTGGTGTGTGTGGAAAGACGCCGGAAGTTGCGGCAATGCAGGATCTTCTTCTTTATGTGACGAAGGGTCTCTGCGAAGCGCTCTGCCAGTGCAGAGCAGAAGGAAAGAAAACTCCCAGTGAACCAGACCGTCTGGTGACGGAGAATCTGTTCCTGACTGTAACGAATGTTTGTTTTGATGCCGATTATCTGCGGGAACGCATCGCTATCACCATGAAAAAGCGCGATGAGATTCTGGAGAATGTTCAGGTCCGTCTGCTTCTCTCTGAGGCCGTAACATGGCAGCCGGCAGATGCGTCGGAATATGAAGCCAAGGCGGCGGAAGTCGGTGTCCTTGCCGAGCAGGATGAGGATGAGCGCAGCGCACGGGAACTGGTCATGTACGGACTGAAAGGTCTGGCAGCATATTCCTATCATGCCGACGTGCTGGGTGCCGGTGATGAGCGCATTCCGGAGTTCATGGAGCGCATGCTGGCCATGCTCAACGATGATCAGGTCAGCGGCGGACAGCTGATCTCCTGCGCCCTGGAAGTGGGAAACTACGGCATGCTGGCCATGTCCACGCTGAATAAGGCCAATACTGATGCGTACGGGAATCCCGTGGCAACGAAAGTGGACATCGGTGTGGGAAAGAACCCCGGGATCCTGATCTCCGGCCATGATCTTCGTGACCTGGAAATGCTTCTGGAACAGACCCAGGGGACCGGAGTGGATGTCTATACCCACGGTGAGATGCTTGCAGCCCACGGTTATCCGGAGTTGAAAAAATATCCCAATCTGGTAGCCAACTACGGCGGCGCATGGTACGAGCAGACCAAAGAGTTTGAAAGCTTCAACGGACCGATCCTTATGACCACGAACTGTCTCGTTCCGCCGAAAGACTCCTATAAGGACCGCCTTTATACCACGGGCGTCGTCCATTATCCCGGAGTCAAACATATTGACGGCGACTATGGCGAGACCAAGGACTTCTCTGCTATCATCGAGCAGGCCAAGCAGTGTGCGGCACCGGTGGAGCTGGAGACCGGTTCGGTCACCACCGGATTCGGTATGAACCAGATCTTCGAGGTGTTTGACAAGCTGGGTGAAGCCATCAATGCAGGCAAGATCAAGAAGTTCGTTGTGATGGCAGGTTGCGATGGCCGGCATAATACCAGAGAATACTATACGGAATTTGCCAAAGAGCTTCCCGAAGATACGGTGATCCTTACCGCCGGATGCGCAAAGTACCGCTACAACAAACTGAATCTCGGCGATATCGACGGGATCCCCAGAGTGATCGATGCCGGACAGTGCAATGACTGCTATTCGTTGATCATGACGGCACTGAAACTGCAGGAAGCGCTCAACGCACCGGATGTCAACCACGTTCCCGTGGTGTATAACATCTCGTGGTATGAGCAGAAAGCGGTCCTGGTACTGCTGACGCTCCTGTCGCTGGATGTACGCCGTATCCATCTCGGACCTACGCTTCCGGGATTCCTGTCTGAGGTCATCGGCGGTTTGCTGATCAGCAACTTCAAGATGGGCACCATCTCCGGCGATGTCAAAGCCGACATTGAGAAGATCCTCTCCGACGCCAGAGATCCCATCAGCCGTACGACGATCATCGGCGATCTGCTGAAGGAGTATCCTGCCGCGGGAGATATCCTGATCAGTCTCGGACTCGGCTGTGTCGGCTGCGGCTCGGCACTGACGGAATCCATCGAACAGGCAAGCATTGTTCATAAACTGAATCCGAAGACCATTCTGGAAGGCCTGAAACAGGGCCTTGGCGGAGTGGAAGTCGACGTGAGCTGATCACGGATATACAGAGAAAAAACAGAGCCAGATTGATATGTACCCAGAATCCTCAATGTCATTAAGTTAAGGCTGTTTTAATGTAAAAAGCAACTACTGCACTAAGTCAAAAGCACTTAATTTGCAGTGGTTGCTTTTTTTAGGCAACACAAATGCAGATGCAATAATTGCATCTGTAGTTTTAGATTCTTTATAGAAAAAATCTTAGGCG
>Ga0326514_10001595_pt1 | contig 14716 bp, 16 predicted proteins | sample 3_2548_0518_D_FD_203653 | JGI IMG/M metagenome (GOLD analysis project Ga0326514, IMG submission 203653) | Bovine rumen microbial communities from UC Davis, California, United States - 3_2548_0518 | ecosystem: Host-associated > Mammals > Digestive system > Stomach > Rumen | place: USA...
AGGCCTTATCAATTGCCTCGGGGCGTTCTGTCGAAGTACGGATGCAGATGGCAGGGAAAGGATGCCCCACACTGGTGAAGAAACTGCTTTCCTCAGGCAGTGTACCACTATCGCTCACCACTGCAAAAGCATTCATCTGAAGGCAGTTGTAATCATGGAATCCCAGAGGTTCATGCTGAATCACACGCTTATCGAGTTTGAAGCCTGACTGTTCCAAACGCTTACGGCTACGAGGATGACAACTATACAGAATAGGCATGTCATATTTCTCTGCCATCTTATTGATAGCGGAGAAGAGACTCATAAAGTTCTTCTCCGTATCAATGTTCTCCTCACGGTGAGCCGACAGGAGGATATACTTACCCTTCTCCAAACCAAGACGCTGGTGAATATCGCTGGCCTCAATCTCAGCAAGGTTCTGATGAAGCACCTCAGCCATAGGGCTGCCTGTGACGTAAGTACGCTCCTTTGGCAAGCCGCAATCAGCCAGATAGCGACGTGCATGCTCAGAGTAAGCCATATTCACATCACTGATGATGTCAACAATGCGACGGTTAGTCTCTTCAGGCAGACACTCATCCTTACATCTGTTACCTGCCTCCATGTGGAAGATGGGGATATGCAAACGTTTGGCTCCAATCACTGACAAGCAACTGTTGGTATCACCCAACACAAGAACAGCATCGGGCTTTACCTCCACCATCAGTTGGTAACTCTTGGCAATGATGTTACCCATAGTTTCACCTAGGTCGTTACCCACTGCCTCCATATACACATCAGGATCAGCCAACTTCAAATCCTTGAAGAACACTCCATTCAGGTTGTAGTCATAGTTCTGGCCGGTATGTGCCAGCAAACAGTCGAAATACTGCCTACACTTATTAATCACCGCTGCTAATCTGATAATCTCAGGGCGAGTACCAACTATGATGAGAAGCTTCAGCTTCCCATTATCTTTAAATGCTGCCATAGTTATACAAGATTAGGAATTCCGTTAAGTTCATTCTGAATATAAGTCAAACTCGCTATCTTTTCCTTCGTTTCCTCCAGACTCAGTATTCTCGTGTTATTCGAGTTGAACTCATCTATTAAAGCCCTCTTAACATCACCCTCCTTGAAGTACTTGTCGTAATTCAAGTCACGGTTGTCTGCAGGCACCGCATAGAAGTTACCCATATCAATAGCCTTGGCAGCCTCTTCCTTGGTAAGCAAGGTCTCATACATCTTTTCACCATGCCTTATTCCGATAACCTTTATTTCCTCTTTTTTGCCACCAAAGAGCTCACAAACAGCCTCAGCCTGTGTCTGGATGGTGCAGGCTGGAGCCTTCTGAACGAGGATGTCACCATTCTTGCCGTTTTCAAAGGCGAAGAGAACGAGGTCAACAGCTTCTTCGAGCGACATAATAAAACGGGTCATATTAGGCTCAGTCAAAGTGATGGGATTGCCCTTACGGATCTGGTCAATCCAGAGAGGAATAACCGATCCACGACTACACATCACATTACCATAACGGGTGCAGCAGATTTTGGTGTCACCACTTAAGCGACTCTTGGCCACAGCTATCTTCTCCTCAATGGCCTTGGTGATACCCATCGCATTGATAGGATATGCAGCCTTGTCGGTGCTTAAACAAATCACGCACTTAACGCCTGCATCAATAGCAGCATCCAGTGTATTGTCCGTACCAATCACATTAGTTTTCACGGCTTCCATCGGGAAAAACTCACAGCTGGGCACCTGCTTAAGAGCAGCAGCATGGAATACATAATCCACACCCTTCATAGCATACTTCAGTGTGCTCTTGTTACGCACGTCACCGATATAGAACTTGATCTTGCTCGCCACCTCCGGCATACGTGCCTGGAAGTCGTGACGCATATCGTCCTGCTTCTTCTCGTCACGCGAGAAGATGCGAATCTCCACGATATCAGTACGGAGAAAACGGTTCAACACTGCATTACCAAAACTACCTGTACCTCCAGTAATTAGGAGGGTTTTGTCTTTAAATACGCTCATATTCGTATATTAATTAAAATTATCTTACTTAGTAAAAATTTCATCCTCGTCCAGCGGTCGATACGCTCCATCTTTGGCTTCCAGAAGTATTGTGCCTGATTCTAGGCACTTCAAGCTATGCCACTGGCCTTTCTCGATATTCAGCACTACTCCTCCTGGCATCATATCAATGGTATCTGTAAGCACACCATTCTCATCATAGAAGTATTCTTCAAAGTGTCCTCTGACGCAAACACACGTTTCCGAACTCCCCTTATGTCTATGAATAGGCATAACAGTTCCAGGCTCCAGAGCATTCAACATTCTTTGCGAGCCATCTTCAGGTGAATTCCTTAAATCCATTGCCTGACGCAAGCGAGGATTATTCTTAGCCTGTTCTGTCAAGCTATCAAGTATTTCTTTCGTTACAATCATTCTTCAGATCTTGGTTTACGTTGTGGCCAAAAGAGGTAACTAAAAAACAGCCACATGCCTTTTAGAAAACGCCTCATACCCGTATCTTATACTAGCATATACTCCATACCCAATCATACATCCCAGTGTATTATGCATCACATCGTCAAACTCTGAAAAACCTCGTTTTAAGAAGAACTGAAGCGTTTCTATCGTAACAGATAGTGATAGGCCAATAAGCGTAACTTGCCACCACTTTGCCCTATTCAATATCACACTTATCAAGATTCCTACAGGTATGAATACTGCCACATTGAAAAGGTTATCTACTATCAACTCCTTTTCTCCTTCCAGATAAGCCTTGTAGCTCCAGAATGGAGTGAAGTTATGCTTCCATGAAGAGTGTGGTCTGAAAAATACCGTTGATGAAAGTATCAAGAAATAATACTCAACAGCCAACAGCGCCACTGACCATGACAATGCTTTCTTTGAACGAAATAAACAACATAATAGCAAAGCTACGATACAGAAAAGAATCAAAAGCACCCAGTATATATATGTAGGTACGCCATCATATAGAACTGAAGCATTATTGCGGATAATTTCTTCCATACTTTCAAACAGTCGCACCTGAAAAGGATATCATTTTTTTCTAAACTCCAAAAACTCCTGATAATCCCTGATATAATCCTCCTTCTGATATACTTCTGAGGCAAGCACCATACATACTGCCCCAGAAGAGAAATCCTCCAAATCTCTCCATAGCCCAGGCTTTACATATAATCCCTGATACGGTCTATTCAAGAAGAAGGAACGCTTAGCCTTTCCATCATCAAGTGTAACAGTAAACGAACCCGAAGCAGCTATTATCAACTGCTCCAAATCCCTATGAGCATGAGATCCACGGCTTTCTCCACCGGGTACATCATACAGATAATATACACGCTTCACGTCAAATGGCAAAGTTGTACCATTCTGAACCAACGTCAGATTTCCCTTACGGTCGCTATGGTGCTTATCCAACTCCACCATAGTGCAGTCAAAAACACTATATTTTGCCATCTTTCTTCAGTTTTAAGAATTCATCGTAATCGCGGATATAGTCATCTGCAGAATACTCTACTGATCCAAACTCAAGAGCAAAAGAGTTTGTTGAGAAGTTCTCCATCGTTCTCCACAAGCCTTTAGGGATATACAGACCGTAATATGAACGATTTAAGCTAAACCTCTTTTTGTTCACCCCATCGTCAACCTCTACGTCAAATGCTCCAGACAGAGCTATCACTACTTCCTGATTCTCGCGGAAGGCATGACCGCCCCTGTCTTCTCCTCCAGGCACATCATAAATCCAATACGTCCTCTTTATTTCAAAAGGAATATGGTTATTCTGTTCCGCAAAGGATAGATTTCCACGAGCATCTAAGAACTTGGGCAACTCTATGCTTTTTACGTCTTCTATACTTGCCATGCTTATTCTCTAAATGTGCCAGAGTTTATTTCCTCTTTCATTTCGTCAATCACCTTCAAGAGGTATTGGCCATACTGGTTCTTCAACATTGGCTTAGCTATCTCTCGCATACGCTCCTCAGAGATCCAACCATTGCGATAAGCTATGCCTTCCAAGCAAGCAACTTTCAGACCCTGTCGTTTCTCAATGACCTCAACAAAGGTACTTGCTTCAGCTAAAGAATCGTGTGTGCCTGTATCCAACCATGCGAAGCCACGGCCAAAGACCTGGACTTTCAACTCACAGTCTTTCAAGAACTCCTGGTTCACTGTTGTAATCTCCAATTCTCCACGGGCAGATGGTTTGATATGCTTAGCCACATCTACCACCTTATTCGGGTAGAAATACAATCCGACAACAGCATAATTGCTCTTAGGCTCTTTTGGTTTTTCCTCAATACTAAGGCTGTTGCCTTCCTTATCAAACTCCGCTACGCCATAGCGTTCTGGATCAGACACCCAATAGCCAAAAACAGTGGCTTTGCCATTATTATCTGCATCATTTACGGCATTACGAAGCAACTTCGTGAAACCGGCTCCATAGAAGATATTATCTCCAAGCACAAGGCAAGCAGAGTCATTGCCTATGAACTTCTCTCCAATGATGAAGGCTTGCGCCAAGCCATCTGGCGAGGGTTGCTCTGCATACTCGAAATGTACACCATAATCAGAGCCGTCTCCTAACAAACGCTTGAATCCAGGCAAATCGTATGGCGTAGAAATAATTAGAATGTCACGTATTCCTGCTAACATAAGTGCAGAAATAGGATAATACACCATCGGTTTATCATAAATAGGTAAGAGCTGTTTACTCACACCTTTTGTTATAGGGTAAAGCCTTGTGCCAGAACCACCGGCTAATACGATACCTTTCATTAATCAACTATTTTTTTATTCAACACACTTCATTCTTTTCGTCAGAGTATACCATCTATTTATGAGTTTTTTAAAGATATACTAAAGTGACATCATATCCGCCTTATATCAACGATTTATAGTCTACACTGTTTGTTTCTGCGAGAACGACATCTTGTCCAAGCCCTCGCTTCTTAGCCTCATCATAAATGTAATTAGCAAAGTTGATGTCAATATATGAAAGTCCAACAGAGTTAAAATATATGAATTCACCATCATTTTCCCTTCCTTTCTTGGTTCCATCAATTAAATCTGAGAGATTAGCATAAATGTCTGAATCATTAAGAATACCTTCTTTGTACATACGACATAAAGTCTGCGAACGATGTTTAACCACCTCCCAATCGTCACATACAATTTTGTTGGCTTTCTGTGCAACTCCATATTCATCCTCCCATCCGCCTACATGTATATAAAGGCCGCCTTTGGTAATGTCTTTAGCTTTCAAAACGGGGCTTTGAGCACTGATTGCCGTAACAATAATATCTGCTCCGCTTGCACAAATATGTGAATCATTGTTGCAGGTAACAAACTTCACGTCAGGCACAATGTCCTTGAATTTATCAATGAAAACCTGCTCTATTTCAGTATTAAGAGAAGACACACGACACTCCTTAATGGTCGGGAATAGGTGTTTTAAAAGCGTAAAGTGCATACGGGCTTCTTCACCTGCTCCAATAATACCGATGGTCTCTACCTTTGAAGGAGCTAGGTACTTAGCCGCAACACATCCTACAGCAGCAGTACGCATCTTGGTGGAAAGCGTTCCGTCAATTACTGCAATCGGGAAACCTGTCTCCAGTTCAGAAATGAGCATGATGCCAGTAACATTCTGCACACCTTTAGGGGCGTTCGACGGGAATACTGATACCCATTTCATTCCACATATCTTCTCTTCAATAAGCGTTGCTGGCATGCAGTTTATACGGTTTTGCGTCTGTTCGTCAAAAATTTGCGATATTTTGTCTGGCATAATAATGTCACCATGTAGATATTTGCGGAAAGAATCCTCAATAATACCATAGATACCATTTGCATTGTTGTTGAAAATTTCAGCAACATTTTCCTGGCTAATAAATTTAATCTGAATATTACTCATTTTTATATTTCTTTATTAAATTATCTCAAGTAATTGATGTAATGCCACAGTAATGCAGCCCCAGCAGAAGAAATAAATCGTCACAAAGGGAATATCAAGTGGACTCTAATGTTCTTTCATATGCTTTTTAAGCAGATGTTACTAATGATAAGACATCAAGAATGCCTACTAACTGATCATTCTTTTCTGAATTTAATATCTTAAGTGTTTTCTTTATCGAATCCAAAATGTCAGATAGTTCATCATATGATTGAGCAACACAATGGATATATCCAAATATCTTTCCGCTTGCGCCTCCTTCTACAACCTCATCTCCCACTTTCTTCTGGCTTACAAAATCCAATACCCCAGGAAGTTTTTTAATTTCTTCAATTCCTTCAATCGCAGCTATCTTACCGTTTGTCAAACTTACTGTAAGCAATAATCCTATACCATTGAAATGAGGATTAATCTTGTTGAACTCCGTGTCAGTCATTTTACCTGTTAAGGAGTACTGAAGCAATTCATTTACAAGATTATAGTCATTATAGAACTCATTAAATTTGTAAGTGAATCCCCCATTTAACCTATAACCTATCTCATTTACATAGAACTCTCTGTTTTCAACAAAACCTTGAATAAAGGCAAAACCGCCATTCATGTTGTTTTGTGTAAAAAAACGTTTGATTAAGGGATCTATTTTCTCTTCAAACTGAGCCTGGCGAATAGATGGAAATAGCATACCCTTTGGCTGTGGCGCTGAATCTTCGCACACCACTTCCACATAACGGTCGCCCATAGAGAGCAATTTTGCCACGCCATTGTTCATCACATAATAGGCCGAAAATTCGTTATGCACATTCATCATGCGTTCAATCAATAATTCCTTTTTAGCTGAATATTGAAAGGATCTCATACAATAATCTGCCAATTGTGATTTATCAAAACATTTATAGACACCACGAGAACCACTACTATCTACTGGTTTGACAACTACAGGGCATTTTACATCCTCAATCTTCTCAAGATAGTTCATTTCTGTAACTTTCACCCATGGGATGACTGGCACTCCAGCTTTTTCACAAGCCTGTTTGAATTTCATCTTGTCTATGCAGACATCAATGTTATGTTCGTCACCCCAAAATGGAAGCCCTGTTGCTGCACTAACCTGCTGCATATATGGCAAAACCGAATCTGTAAATGCAGAAAAAATCCCGTCTATCCGTTCCTCTTTACAAAGGGAAGTGACAGCTGGTACGTCTGCGGTACTTACTTGAAAACTTTTGTCGGCCATTCTCTTAGCGGCAGAAGTCTCGTAATAGTCGGTTGCATATACCTCTATTCCAAGATCCTTTGCCACTCGAATCACTTCACATGTAGCATTGGAACCGCTCATTAAAAGCAGGCGTTTCTTTTTTAATTGTTCGTATGACATTATCTACATTTTTACTACTTTATCAAAAATTTCTTCGCTTTCCAATATAATCGGCTCTACATCCACATCACGCAAGAAAATGTATGGCTTTTCATAATGATAGAACGGAGCACGCTCTACTCTATCAGCATTGCCATCTTCCATAATCTTGATAGTGTCCTCAATCAGGTCAAAGCCGACATGAGCCATCACACCTGCGTATGCCATGTGACGGATGTTTACCTCTGTCACCTTCATATTGCCGTTCTTGTCCTCTTTCAAGTCAAAGCTCAAAATACCATGAGCTGGTACATTAAGCTTCTTCTCCAAATACTTGATACAGTCGTCACAGAACTTATTGATACGATCTTCATTCAAGAAGCGTCCGAATGCTGTATTACCTGTCACATGACTCGGAGCAGTATTCGCCATCACATATTCTGCACACTCCAAGGCTGCACCCTTCACATACTCGCCATTATAGTAGAGCATCTCATTGGCCAAGTGGCGACCTGTCAAGAACTCACTGACAGTAAACTCAGGAATGCGACTATTGATAAAGAGCCAGCTCTTGTAGCTGCTCAGATCTTCCAGTTTCAAGGAACCTAAACCGCCAGTGCCTTCCGTAGCACGAATCCAGCAAGGGAATCCAATCTCTTTCTCCACATCTTCGTAACGTGGGTTATCTTGCGTCACTTTGATGGTCTTTGGGATAAAATCAGTACCCTCCAGCAGGTCAGCCATGATACTTTTATCCTTCAGCGAAACACTTAGGAGTTTGCAGCCCATAAACACAGGAACAGGGAACTTACCATGTTTATCATAGTAGTCGCCCCACTCCACAATCTCACTTTCAGGCTGCACAAAGGCATAATCAATATGCTTCTCTGCCACCAGCTTCTCTATCCATGGGAAGTAGTTGGGGTCTGTGCAACGAGGGCACACATAGTATTCGTCCAGCAGGCCTTTCATGAAGAAGCCTACCGCTTTCTTGTTTACGTCAACACCTATAATGTGGTAATCGGGATGATTTTCACGGATAATACCCGTGATTGAACGTGGTGTCAAACCGCCAATACCTGTTACAAGAATGGTTTTCATATTAATCGTATTATTGTTTCTATTTCTCTTTTAATCTCATTAATACCATAACGTTGGTCGCATATCAAAGACAGTTCCCGATTTACAATGTCATTTACTTTATAGTCCGTTGGAATCTGCTTTGGCTGTGGCCAATGTATAGGGCAATATATCTGTTGCTCTATCAGTTTCTTTCTAACCGTATCTCTTTGTTCTTTACTTTCAAACAAAACTGGTACAAACAATGGCACAGACTTATCTGTAAATTCATACATAAACTGCACTCCCTTCAGATTGTTATGTATATAAGCAGCATTCACTCTACGATGCTGCTTCATCTTCTGTAAATCTTCCTGTTTGTATAGCGTATAGGATAAATCGTCCATCGCATAATCACAATAGTCCTCAGCCAATTGATGCCCGAACTCTCCGAATGCAGCAAGGAACTCGTCTTTTTTGATGCTATTGTCCCCCATCAAATAGCGATACTTATCTCTCATCGCTTTCTCTTTAATAGAGATATAAGGGCAATCCTTTAGTTCCGTTTTCTCTATACCATCAATGACTGCTCCACCTATAACGCCCATCCATTTTCTGATGCTTGCAAAAGAATAATCCGACAATTCTTTATATTCCTTGTCTTCCATCAGAAAAGAATGCGTACGGTCATATAAGATGATACTTCCTTTCTCTTTTATCTTCCTTACAACCTCTATATTAAGCGTATTCTCATACCCAAAATAGTTGGTCAGATAAAAAATATCTGTGGTGTCTGTTACCAGTCCTGAGCCTACCGAAGGATCTATGTGACCATAATCATAGAATCTCACATCTATTCCGTGTGCCAAGAATGGAGTAATCATCGAATCACAACACCAAGCAGGCATCGACACACTCTTTACTTCATTCTTCCTCAATATTTCTTGGAGGATAAGCTCAATGGCTGTACGCCCTGAGAGGCAAAAAATGCCCTCTCTTTCCGTCAATAGAGTATTTGGCACGTTCTCTATCCAGAACTCGCTTCCTATTTCACTTATCATTCTTGACATACTCAGGTCTTTGTACACCTCTAACATCATAGAGGCTCACATTGCCACTAGTCTCAACACCTACATTCTCACGCTTAAACACTTTATAGATAGTCAAGAAGAATATCTTGATGTCAAGCCATAGGGTGAGATGCTCCACATAATAGACATCACATTCCAATTTATGATCCCATGTGATATTCTTGCGCCCATTCACCTGTGCCCAACCAGAGATACCTGGTCGCACATCATGACGATGAGCATCCCGTTCATTGTAATATGGCAAATATACTGGAGGTAATGGTCTTGGTCCAATAAATGCCATGTTTCCTTTTAATATGTTGAAAAACTGCGGCAGTTCGTCAATACTCGTACTGCGAACAAACTTACCAGCTTTGGTCAATCGCTGTGCATCAGGAAGCAGCTCACCATTCTCATCCCTTTCATCAGTCATTGACTTAAACTTGAACACCTTGAAAGGTTTCTCACCTTTTCCTATACGGGTCTGGTAGAAAAACGCTCCTGCTCCTTTATTAGCAAAATGCAACCAAATTGTCACTACTATAAACAATGGTGACAACAGTATTATTGCAACCAAGGCTCCCAAGAACCCAAACAGTCTCTTAAAAAAATATTTATACATAATCACTGTTAATTAAAAGTTCAAGACGCCAATGCTGCCTCAATGACCTTAATTTCTTCAGCCGCTAAGTTCTTATAATCAAACCTTTCGGCAGTCTTTCTTACACGCTCACATATACTATCGTATTTATATTTTGGCTGCTCTACACAATTACGGATAGCCTGGCACAAGGCCTCTGGTGTTGTGATATTCTCTGACACGCCAAGATCATTATCCCGTATCACGTTATCATACGCAATATTGATATTGCAGACAATAGGCTTACCGGCAGCCAGATACTGGAACATCTTACCAGAGCTGACACCCATGTAGCCAAACCTAGCTTCGTATGTCATAATATTGACTGTAGCTTGACTGACAACCCAGGCACACTCACAGAGTGGCATGCGTTTCTCTTTGAAATGTACATTCTTAATCCCTTTATCTACGACAAACTGCTCTAATGTTCCGCGCTGAGGGCCATCGCCATAGATGAAGAAATGATAATTTTTATCGTTTTGAAGTAAAGCAGCTGCATCTATCAGCATCTGAACATGGTTGGCAAAACTAATAGAACCTAAGTATATTACCTTAAAAATATCCTTGCGGTTCAAGTCTGCATCATCACGAGGGTAACTGTCACGATCGTGGTCAAATTGCTCCAAATCCACTCCATTATTAATATAATGTACGCGAGCCATATCTATCTTACCACCAGTATTGGTCGTCCATCCCTTATCTTGTAGGTATTGTAATGCACCAGGAATAGTGAACACCAACTGGTCTGCATGTTCATATATCCATCGTTCGACCATATAGAACACTTTCATGACAGGATTCCCACGCGAAATCATGCCAAAATTTGCAAAATTATCAGGCCATAAATCCCATACCTCGGAGATATACTTTGCTCCCAACTTTTTTGCAACCTTTACTATGGGATAATCAAATGGTGCATGTACATTATGCAGGATAACATCTGGCTTTTCAAATTCATTGGCATGCTTCTTGATAGTCTGTGCAAACTTCCAGATGGAATATATACGTTTAGCACCATTTCCTACATATTCAGGCGCATGCACATGAACGAACTTATATTCACCATATTGCTTCTCCAAATACTCCCCTTCGGGTACTTCTATACCTTCACGTTGCGAAGAGTTAAATGTAATTACATCATAACCAGCCGCCATAAAGTATTTGGCAAACTCCAGATAACGTGGGTTAGCCACCTTATCCGGAGAGCCTGTCTGTGCATTTACTATCCAAATTCTCATAAAATCTGTGTGATCTGTGTGATCTGTGAGATCTGTGACCTTATTTAAACTCGTTAATCAGTGTGACAACCTGCGCCACTTCTTCAATTGTAATCGCCGGACCAATAGGCAAGCTTAATTCTTCATCAGCCAATCGCTCTGTGATAGGAAGGCTCAACTGAGGCGTATTCCATGCCTCCTTGGCATAGCATTCCTGCTTATGTGGTGCAATAGGATAATGGCAAACGGTACCAACGCCATTCTCCTCCAAATAATCATGAAGTCTATCACGATTCTCTTTTCCCTTCACAATGATTGGGAACAAATGGTACGCATTCTGCTCGTCAGGAAGCAAGTCTGGAAGTGTAATCAATGGGTTATTGATATGCTCATAATAGTAATGAGCCACCTCCTTACGATGTGCATTATCCTCAACCAAGTATTTCAGTTTTACATCGAGCACAGCTGCCTGAATCTCATCCAAACGACTGTTGCGACCAGCATACTTAAACACATATTTCTTCTGAGAGCCATAGTTGGCCAAAGCACGAACAGCTGCAGCCAGCTCTGGATCATCGGTAGTTACAGCACCACCATCACCAAGAGCACCAAGGTTCTTACCAGGATAGAAGCTATGACCTGCAGCATCACCAATGCTACCAGTTACTCGGCCATCAGTGAACTTACAGCCATGACTCTGGGCACAATCCTCTACCAATTTCAGATTATACTTCTTGCAAAGCTCACCAATTTTCTCTGTATAAGCGATTCGACCATAGAGATGTACTATGGCGATAGCCTTGGTCTTGGGAGTTATCAAACCTTCAATCAGGTCATCATCTATCTCCAAAGTGTTTGGCTTCGGCTCACAAAGAACTGGCACCAATCCATTCTCAGTAATACCCAAGATGGTGGCAATGTAGGTATTTGCAGGAACAATTACCTCATCGCCTGGTTTCATTATGCCCATCTCGATGTAAGCACGGAATATCCAGATGAGGGCATCAAGTCCATTTGCGCAACCAATGGTGTATTTACTTCCAATAAACTCTGAGTAGTGCTTTTCGAACTGCTCATTCTCCTTACCTTGAAGGTACCAACCTCCGTTTACAACACGGCTTACAGCCTCATTAATCTCTGCTCCATGAAGAGCCGTTACGTCCTTTAATGACAAAAATGGAATATTCATTATCTTGTATAATTTTTGATTTCAATTTTTTAATAATTTTGAGCAAAGCGACCACTAAAAGTCAACCTTGCGGTAGAATCTTGCAGGATTACCCAACCACAATTCTCCTGCTGGTACATCCTTTGTAACAACCGAACCAGCAGCCACAAAAGCACCTTCACCAATAGTTATGCCCGGAAGCACAACACAACCAGCACCAATAGTAGCTCCTTTACATACTCTTGTTTTTAGTAGCTTCCAGTCCTTGTTCTTAGAACGTGGGTACATATCGTTAGTGAAAGTTACATTGGAACCAATCATCACGTTGTCTTCCAACGTGATTCCATCCCAAACCTGCACGCCACATTTAATAGTAACATTATTACCTATTACCACATCGTTTTCTATCAAGCAATGTGAGCAGATATTACAATTCTCTCCTATCTGTGCTTTGGGGAAAATCACACAGAACTGCCAAATCTTCGTACTCTCTGGCACGTTCTCATTCATACAATCAGCAAATCTATGTATCATAATTTCACTATTAACAATTTAGTTTAGTAACCACATGGTACCTTTAGCCACTTGATGCTTCGCGTCACTTCAACAACGATAGTACTTGTAATCAGCTGGAGCACAAAGACCGAAACAAGGATAACCACTGGATTCGTAACGTGCAATACCGAAACAATCACACTGCGGATAATAGGATAGCAGAAAGTGAATAGGTAAAACTGTAGTGAGTACTTACCTATGTATTCAACATACTGCGCAACCTTGCTCTTCTCTATCGACTTCTCCATCTGATAGGCCATTGTCATCACCGCCAATGTGCCTGTAAATGGCAGGACAAAGCGGAAGACGAAAGGTATATTGTATAGTGTCTCTATGAACAGTATATTCGCAACGAGAAAGACTAAATAAATCAACCACCAGTATTTCATCGACCAGACTTTAATAGTTGGATAATACTCGTTCAGCATATAGCCTGCAATGAAAAACACCATAAAATGGAACACTTTGTCTAAAGCGAACATCGTGGGCATGAAATCCAAGAAGTAAATACCTATTAAAAGCGCTATCAGCAAAGCGTCCAACCATTTCTTTCTCAATAAATGTCTAACGGGTATCAGTAACAGGAAAATGATATAAAGCGAATAGACAAACCACCTATCACCGCCATAAAACAAGGCATTCTGTATTAATGAAAAAATGCCCCCCCCTGCTGCGGAATTATAGGACATTGAAACTGGCAAGAACAGTTTCACACCCACGAGAATTGCCATCGTAAAGAGATACGGTATCAGTATGCGCTGCGTCTTTCTCAAATACAACTCCTTTGTGGTCTTCCGTGTTTTCGAGAACAGATAACCAGAGATGAGGAAGAACATGGGCATGTTGAAAGAAAGGACAAAATTACCTATCGCGTGACACCATGAGTACATATTTCCCAACTGAATGGGATGATATATCACACTATGTCCAAGATAGACAAATAGAATAGCCAGCCCTTTTCCAATGTCAAGTGAGTAATCTCTTTTATTCATGTCGGCTTGCTATAAAACGTTCAACAACCGCATCAAATATCTCATAATCTTTCACGAACTCCCGCAATAAATCATTGCAACGTTTCTCATAACCTTCGAAATCGAGTGACGCAACATATTCTTTTAACTTGTCAGCCAAGCCCTCACAACTTTCTACGGCTAATCCTACACCAAATTTCTCTGCATAGTAACCCTGTGTACCTCCTTTAGTAACCAGCATTGGGCGTTTATATACCAAAGAATTATAAAACCTATTTGACAAAGCGGATACATGAGAGGGCCAGTTTGGATAGAAAATATTAATCATTGTATGCTGCTTAATGATACCACCTTCTTCCTCTTTCTTATATTGTCCCTTAAACGTAATGTTTGTTAAACCCTTATCTTTGGAATACTTTTCAAGCATAGGTGCTGCACCGCCTTTTCCTACGAAGTCAAGTTCAATGCCTACTACATTACCTAACGCGTCAATCACCTCATAGTTGGCATCTGTTCTAATGCCGCCAATAGTCAATAATTTCAATGCGCCCTCTGGCAATGGGGCTGCTTTCCCCCGTAATGCTAACTCAACGGTTCTAATATTGAAGTTATGTGATAGTATAGGGATTGTCGTTTAATTCTTTTTGTATAGGTCAGCATGAGGCATTGCCCTTGACACGTCTGGCTTCAGTCTTTCTGTCATTGCTTTTT
>Ga0326514_10001596_pt1 | contig 14716 bp, 22 predicted proteins | sample 3_2548_0518_D_FD_203653 | JGI IMG/M metagenome (GOLD analysis project Ga0326514, IMG submission 203653) | Bovine rumen microbial communities from UC Davis, California, United States - 3_2548_0518 | ecosystem: Host-associated > Mammals > Digestive system > Stomach > Rumen | place: USA...
CTCATAATTCTTTTTAATCTTTATTAACATATTTTCTCCTTTCTGAAAAACAACAGTTTTCTTATAATACTACATCATTTCAAGGCGAAAAAATAAGAGCCCAAGATTTTCATCCGAGGCCCTTAATTTTGTTAACCTATGGAAAGCCATTTACCAGACTTTCCGATACCAGCTACTAAAATTCCAAAGCTGTCACGTTCAAAAGTCCGGGTGATATAATCGTTCTCATGAAGAGCCGCCAATGCTTCAGGATTCCAACTTGATCCGATGAAACATTTATCCCATACTTCAGTCATCAAGTCATGACCCTTGTTATCAGCATACTCATCGAAGAACATCAATCCACCGTCTTCCTCGGTTGCTTCATGTGTTGCCCAATACTCGTTTAAAATCTGTATTAATTTTTCCATAGTATCACCTCCTTATTAAGAGGTGTGATTTTGGTACGAAATATAATTACCTTGCTGACATATTATCAATAATGGTCTGAAGCTCCCGTCTTGAGCCTTCATCGCTAGTCCTGTTCATAAGATCATGAAGACCCGCCAGAACTTCACCATGTCCTGAGTAACCGGCACTGTTGTACCTGCCCATACTATCCCGGCTTGCGTTTGCTCCTCTGCCTCTAGCGTAAGAATAATCATTCATGTTCCATCCGTAAGAATAGCCGTCGCTATCGGAACCATCTATTATTTTGCATAGATTCTTTACGCTATGTATCATCGTATCGAGAGGTTCTATAGACTTATCTGACAAACCCTTTTCACGATAGTATTTAATAATTTCACGAATATAATCTTCTTTTATCTGCTTAAGCTCTTCATGCATGTCAGTATACCTCCTTATGCTATCCTATTAATAACTATGTTTGCATTCTGCATAAGAATGGCATCTGCTGCCGTTTCGGTCGTGGGATCAGTTACCCCAGACACAGCTCTAAGAGCAATATTGAAGCAGCATCCTTTAGGTACAGTTATAATAGCCGTACTGGTTACATTGCCATACTCATTGACAGCTGCCGGTACATATATAGCTCTGCTTGTCTGACGAACTTCGCCATTTTCTGTAAGAGCAATTGCTATAGGACCGACTGTTCCACCAGTGGGAATAGCTATATTACCATTAAATGTTACCTGATATCTAGCAAAACAATTATTAGTTATGCCTTTAAGAATAAAAATTCCCGTTTCATCGGCATGATAAACATAGCCTTTGTTGCAAGGGATAGAAGCTGTAAATATAGCGGCCTCATTAAGATTTACCGTCTGAACCGCATTAGCTAAATATTCTGCCATAAGACATTACCCCCAATTAAGCTCCGCAGCCACACCCAAAGTTCTGCTGGCAGCAATTAGGGTTTGCTACCACATATGCAGGAACTGGTGTAGGATTCAGGTACTGCTCAAGAGCAACTGTCTGCCTAGCATTATCTGCCAGGATCTGTGATGTCTGAGCACCCTGTGAAGCTGCGAGATTAGCCATTGTAAGCTGTCTCTCAAGATCGGCAATCTTCTCATTCTTAGAATCAATTTTGTCTGCGCACATCTGATCAAGAATTCTCTGTACACCATCAGCAACTGCCTGACGGTCAGCACAATTCTCAGATGCAATAGTTGCCCTAAGGCTCTCGATACCTGCCTGCTGATTGCAGCAACATGTTGAGAGCTGCTGCTGAAGCCCAAACATCTGCTGCATGTTAGCCATCTGACGAGCATTGTTGGCAACCTCTGCCTGACCAAACCCGTTACAAAGAGCATTCTGGACATCCCCAAACCCGGTTGTTACACTATTCTGCAGACTGGACAGTGACGAAGTCAGTGCAGCCTGATTAAAGCCTTCCTGCATTCCTGCACCTCCTCCGTAATTTCCACCCCAGTTACCATTTCCAAGAAGTATGAACAGAAGAATGATCCACCAACCATTGTTACCGAATCCATCTCCAAAGCCATTCATTCCTCCAGTAGGGCCAACGGGCATGACCATGCTAGCTCCATCTTCAGTTAAAGCCATAATTTGTTTCCTCCGATTATTATAAAAATATAATAAGATAACAGTTAACGGGTTCCTAATTCAATTGTCAATGTGCTTTGATACTACTTGTAAATCCTTTCGCGACGTTAGATCTACTCTCATATCAAATATAATGGCTGTTTCTCCTAACCGCGCTGTTGAAGACATTTAACCTAGCCTTAAGGCACCATCATATTTTTATAAAAGAACTGCCATAGCGAGCCTCTTTACCAATTCTTTACCAGCAGCAACTGTGGCCACAGCCGCTATACTAGTAACTAATTGTTTTGAATACTCTTCTATCATTTTATTACTAACAGATTCTCCAGCTCTTTCCCCTAAACCTTTCTTACCCTTTGCTAATCTTGAAAAATCCTGTTCAAGTCTAAGACGATCGTTATACTTTCTAAGTTCATCATTAGACATTTTATTAATATCTTTTTTTAAAGCCTCTTTTCGAACATTAGATTTCTTTCTATCGTATTTCTTTGCTTTTAAAGGTTTTTCTTTTTTCTTTTTTTCTTTAAGTTTAGAGCCAGTTGAGACAGACTCATCTAGTGGATAGGGTGGGCCATTTCGTTTGCCCCATTTCTGACCTAGTATACCATGATGCTGCATATCAGTGTCGGACGGTAAAATATAATATTTCATCTAATCACCTCACTTTTTATTAAGCATTCCATAAATCATATTGGCCTGCTGAACAGCATTGTTATACTGCTCCTGATTTATGCCACGAGACTTCATCAACTCCATGACCTGCTGTTTTGGGTCACCCTTAAAATTCTTGGCAAACTCATAGAGCCTTTCCATCATGTTCGGGTTTGTCTGTTGTGTCGTCTGATTTTGACCGCTCAATTCCTGATACAGATTGTTCATTTCCATTCTCCTTTTTATACCAATAATATACTGGAACCATATTACTTGAGTCCCAGCTGTCATACAGATTACCGTCTACGACCGTAGCAACATGGTTACCAAAGCCAAGAACATATATTCCGTCCTGATGATCCCGACAAAAGTCTTCAGCAGTATAGCAGTCTGGACATGTGTTTGGTATTATCTCTCTATAGAAGCCATTTTTTCTTAAAACAGCTCCCCAAACAAAATCGGCAGACATTGTATCGCCCATATTAAGACTATTTAAGAATATCATTATATGAGCATCTTCCCAACTAACCCCCAAAGCCTTTGCTATGGCACGAGTTGAACAATCTGGAACATTACTACCAAGTGGATTTGGATTGTAAAATATGTAAGCCATTTAAAATCCGCTCCTTTCAAAAATATAATTAAGTCCCGCTACCTGCTATGGTAATGGTATTACCGCCAGCTGAGTTAGGCGTAACCTCATAAGGAATAGCATTAACAGTAAACTGAGAAATATAATTGTAGCCAGTATCTGGTGTATATGTAGCGGCCGTGATTCCAGGGGTTACAGTCTTTGCCTGAGCGTGAACATCTTCAGATCCGCTCATTGTTCCTGTAACACCAAGGAACGTAATATTCTCCCTAATATTGTTAGGAATGATCTTTGCCTGATCTGCAGCAGATATGCTAACCTTACCAGATCCGTCATGATAACCATTGGGGATCGTGTATCCGCCACCAACTGTAAGAATGGACGCCATTATAGCTCCACGATTCGGCATTGTTCCTGTAAGCTTTGATCCACGAGCATAAGCCGTAACATTGTAAAGAATATCACTAGCCGATGCCGTAGCATCAGATGTATCTGCATCTTTTTCGCTGGTACCCTCTAGAACTGCACCAGACTTATCGTGAAAGGTGACCCCCTTCCTTACATCAGAGGCCTCGACCGTATCTGCAGTAAGGTCGATTAGGGTATTTCCACCATATATAATTTTATTATTAGCCATTTATCATACCTCCATAGCTATGTATACTGTAGTTCCACTCTCATTATGTGTTTCATAATATGGAACTTTCTTAACTGTTACATCATCCTTTAGAATTTTATTAGACGTATATAGTATTTGATCATTATGAGCATCAGGTATGACTTCATAGTCTCCATGATAAACTGGTACTTCTTCGATATTTTTAGAAACAGATCCACTTAATTGACCGATTGGAGATATAATGCATGTAATACCATCAACAGAAGAGATTGAGCCATCAAGTTCGCCAAATGACGTACTTCCAGATATATCACTGTTCATTATTCAACCTCTTCTGTCAATTTTAGAGTACCTTTAGTTATAAAAGTATCTACCTCTCCATTCTCTTTTGTCAACTGAATGTCGTATACATAATCTCCAAAGTCTAATCTCTTGGTATCCATTGGATTGAGGATAAGCACAAGGGAGTCCGTAGGAATTTCTCTGTTTATCAGAGTGGTTTCATCGCTATAATTCTTTTTCATAGCAAATCGAACCACATCTCCAGCACTAAATTCATACGGATCACCGTGCTCATCTACCAGTTTAATCTGGGCTTTTAAAGTATCACCTCTAGTTAAAGTGATCGTAGTCTTTTTAATAGTGTAACTCATTGTCGTCTCCTTTAACTTCAATTACTTTAAAATGCACCATCTTTTTATCTTTAATATTGTAAGGATCTCCCTTAATTTCGAGCGTCCACCGGGTCGTTTCAGCGTCCTCATCGTTTACAATGAAAGCCCCGTCGACCCTGGCGAACACCCTCGAAAGGAGAATATAACAACCCGATCCTAAGATCAGGCCCAAAATAAAGAAGCAAGCATTTATCATACGGTTTCCTCATGATTCATTGCGAAAACCAGCGACTCAATCATATCACTAAGCTCCTGTTCGGAGAGCTCAATGCTGTATTTCTTAAGCCACTCGGAAGCTGCCTGTAGGACTTTGGCTTTCTTTTCCTCACCTTTACCAGATCCTTTAATTGTCTGCTCTGCAGCTCTCACTGAATCCTTGAGGAAGTTTGTAAGCCTTGCGTCCATGTTCTTTTCTGTAAGAGTTCGAAGATATGGAATAACAAAACTCGTTAACGTTACCGAGATCAATGCAAATATAATTTTAACTATCAATGTAATAATTTCTGCTTTTGTCATCCTACACCATCTCCTTCGCTATCTATTGGGTTTGGATCTATGTCCATCTGTTTTCGTTCGTTTCGAATATTAAGAGATTTGATTATGCAACAACTCGCTATCTCTAATCCAAATATTCGGAAGAACCATGTGGTTAGAGTATCATTTGATGCTCCGAATTTTACTAATATAATCTTATCTACAATTGTGTAGATGATCATTAGTATAACAGATACGATCAAATAGATATCAACCTTGTTGATTTTGAATTTTTTAGGAGTCATTGCATACCTCCTCAATTATCGATTAAAAACTTCTGTAGATCTTCCTGTCGTTCCTTTAGCTTGTCTACGCTATTGCCTGTTATCTCGTGATTCATCATCACTAGTAGGCATTTGCATATCTCTCTCTGCATGCAACAAGCTCTGTCCATGTCTTCTTCGATCTCTTTTATTTCGTTTTCATGCTTTTCGACCTGTGTTTTGAGGTCTTTAAATGGCGACATCATCTTCGTTATAGATGTGATGCCCGTCACAACGATTGCCAGCCCACCGAATATGGAAAGTATCGTCTGGGCTGTAATCACTATGTCGTTACCGCTCATCCTGGTCTCCTCCGTTGTAATTTCGTCTCTTAGACTTACTATAGTGAGTATTGCTCTTTATAGCCTCCAAGATTTCAGACTTAAATTCGTCGAAGTCTTCCCTAGTTACAACATTCTGAGGAATTGCTTGTGCCGGCATGTTAGGATCTTTGATCGGAACCTCGTCAAGCTGGATCTCTTTATATGAGAATGCTCTGATCGAGGTTTTACCAATGTTGTCGCTTGTTTTAATGTAGAAAACATTTTCATTCACATTATCCATTAGCACATCCATTGTATTCGGATACATTTTCCAGGCGTTTGCTCCATTGAGAGCAGCTACCCAGTTAATTCCTCCAGTGTTACTGGACGATGGATTGAGTGTTGAATTGTTTACTATAGGTATCTGAGGCATGATTAACTATTCTCCTTTCAATATATCAATAATGCCTAGGGCCGGGTATGTTTTAAAGGGTCAAGGTATGTATTTTAATAGGAGTTAAAATGAACACAAAAAGAAAGAGTTTGACCCTAGGCATTAATGACCGTAAAAATGTTTGTCTATTTCTTCTTTGGCTAACTCCATAGCCGTTTTATCCCTACATTCGAATCTACCAATAATTAGGCCATTACCATCCTTGATCAGGTCAAGATCAAGAGGCACTATATCATAGAACTCGTCATCACCGATGTAACCATGTGAGAGGTTCTCTCTGGTAAATAGATCCCATGTAGGTATGATCTGATTTGAATCTGGAAATATAATTATCACATCGTATATGGTTGATGCCGTTAGTACTTCCAGGGTAGATCCATCGTTAAATATTAATTGCTTTCCCATTTTAAACCTCTCATTTTGAAATTTTTAATGAAAATTAACGCCGTATATATAGCATGGTATTACTCTACTATTCGCCGCTGAATTAGTTGCAGATGCACTAATTTTTAGATTCCAACAACTGGTGAATTGTATATGCGTATCATCGACATATACCATACCTCTAGTATAAAATCTTTGAGGTGATGATGAAGTATACCAAAGGCCAAAAAATACGCAAGGATTGTCACCTTTTTTAGTTTTATTAATAAAATAGATCGTATGTAAATAAATTGGAAATTGTTCAGTCCAGTCAGTCGTATACATCCATTTCCATTTTAAACAAAGCCCCTCATAGTTTCTAATAGTATATGCTGTTGTTATTGTCTGATTAGCAAAATTAGTTTTAGCTCCTCCAGTGCTTAAGTCTGGGTTTTCCCACAAAAGAGTTTTATGTGCTGAATCAAAACCCGGAACTTGTGAATAAACATATCCACTAGATGATAGTTTTTTAAATCCAGATGTTGATACATATGTTCCCAATGTTGTTGGAGTTACATTTTCATATGATTGAATAGCATATCCATTATTTTTCATGGCTCTATACATTTTTTCTTTAGTAAGAGCTACAGGATTATCATTATTCGGAGTAATATTCCAATAACTCTCAATAGCATACCCATCCCCATCAGCTGTGTAGGCTGTGCCGTCTACTATAGCTGGCGGACTGGCATTACTAGGAGTTAAAATTGTGGTCGGACCGGACGGGCTCATAGTACCAACGATCTGTGCACCGCTAGCACTATGAGCTGTCTCACCCATGGCTAATGTTTCGGGTGTGACCGTATCAGATGTCAGATCTATAAGTGTCTGGTCACCATAAACTATTTTATTATTAGCCATGATTATTCTCCTTTAAGGCGTGATGTCTTCTTCGGGTTCCGGTTCGGGCTCAGGCTCTGTATGAGTATCGAGCCAATCCTTTTCTACTGAGTTACCAAAGTTATCGATAACTGTACACATTGCAAAATCATTAGTTTTCTTAATGATTGCAGACATGTTTGCATGATAAGTCTGCTTTGCATCTTCTATATCTGTACACATCTTTACCAGTGAGTAGTCCCATTTCTGAGACTCTCTGTATCGATATGCGCGTAGTACAAAGAATATTGTAGGCATGTTTGGTCTCCTTTCTAAATTCTTTTAATTTATTAATACTGAATAGCTATCTGTTAATGAATAATGTTTAGTTGATACATAACCACTATCATCATACCCATCGCCACCAAGTATATTAATTGCGTTATTTTTTTCTAAAGAAATACCATTATAAAATGGATATGGTAAAAGCGATCTACTAGTCCAATTTAAACCATTCCATTTATAATGTTTGCGTTTAACATCATCATTATAATAACTACCTAATATATGAATTTCTCCATTATAAACAATTGCACAACCATTTATAAAAACGTAAGGTAATGAGTTAGAAGATGTTGACCATGATTGTCCGTTCCATTTATAATGATTTGTTCGGTTTAAAATATGAATTTCATTATTATAAACAACAATCTGATTATGATTATCATAATTGACATTTACTGGAATAGTTGAAACTCTAACCCAATTTGAACCATTCCATTTATAATGATTTGTTTCGCTTAAAATGTTAATGCTTCCATCATAAATAATTGCGCAACCCATAAAACTAACTGGCAAACTGGATATTTTAGCCCATGTCGAACCATTTAATTTATATAAGCCATTGATATCAAAACGACGATAAATTAAATAAAGCTCATCATTATAGACAATAGGACTACAATACGAATTAGAATCTATACTAAATGGCGCAGTGGGTGCTGATACCCAATTAGATCCGGTGAATTCCCAATGATTTACAGAAGTGTAATATGGGCTATATCCGCCGCCGAATATATGAATTTTATCATTATAAATAACACCGCCTCGTACGTATTCCCTAGATTCACCATGACTATACATACTCGGGAGTGTTGATACCGATGCTGATGCTGTCGTTTTATAATTTAAATATATATTATCCTCAACCTCAACTTCTGCACCATCAATAAATACCTCTATACTACTTCCGCCACCACTACTAACTTTACAAGCCATTATATACCTCCCCTAACAATCGCTGTTAAAACAATATTTATAGTTGGTATTTTTCCATGAGCTCTAATAATATTAGTTGCCTCATATCCATTACAATCTGCTTTTTGCCAAGCTTTTCGCATAGCTGATGTAGTGCTTGAATTTGGAAGGACATTTTCAATAGTTATGGTATTTGACGGAAATTGTGATTCCAAACTATAAACCCCATTATTCCAACCGCTAGCTAGTAATGTTATACTTACGGCTCTAGTTGTTAGATTATCGATCTCATTCTGTAAATGACCAGCAACATCTCCATCTAAAATATACTGAAGATTTGCAAACCATGTATCGAAATCGGTTTTCTCGCCAGCCATCCAGGTTGCAAATTCATTCTTCTGTGTTGTTGACCATGACGTGAATTCTGCCTGCTGAGCTGCAAACCATTGTGACGCATCAGTCTCATATGTTTTCTTAAATTGTGCCCATTGTGCTGCCCATTCTTTAACATAACTATCAATATTTCCAGAAGTTATTATGCCAGTAACAATAGGACAAGCTGATGTTCCAACCATGTATACAATATCAGCCTCTGTTATTCTTGGATGATTGTACTTTCTAAGAATATAACATATAGGGTATTGAGAATGTGTGGATGTTTTTATTAATGTTGGTCTTGGCGGACTTATCTGTATGGTTGTATCGGCCATAGTTGCTGGATTAGCTGCACTATCTGAAGCAATCCCTTTTACAGATATCGTAGACGCCTCCTCGCCGCTAACAACCATAATATCATTATCTCTGGTCTCATGGTTGATATCAAGCACAATAGCATCATATCTGTATTTAGATACTGGTGGTGCTGGTATTATTCCAGAATATTCAATCTGAGACTCTAGCAGACACCATGTGTGATCAAACCATGCGCGACCTGAATCGATCAGTACTGAATTATCGGTATCGCTATCAGCTGTCACTAGAAATCTACCACCAACGCCAGCATAAACACCATCATGTATAAGACCGTCAAATAACCGAGACATCTGTTCAGCATTGTAAAGTCTATCACCCCTATCTGAATTAAAAAATCCCGAACTAAAAGAAGCTATATTAGACATTATTCTCCCTCCTCTAATACTTTAAATGTAGGATAGGCTGATGTTTCACTAGTTGAATTAGAATATATAAATTCCATAACCTGAACTCTAGTTACCAAACCATATTCATTCTCAAGTGTAGCAACATCACCCATAAAGAAGTCTCTACCATATTTATAAAGCTGAGTAGCCTCAACCTCTCCATTAAATTCTCTCTTTATATCGACTTCTTTAAGATTCTCCAATCCTCTATTCTTTAGCATTTTATTATACTGAGATGCCGGTATGGTTTTCTGTACAGGAGGGTCTTTACTATCATCCTCATAAGTTGACGAAATATCCCTAGCATCAGTATAAAGTTCCCTTCTATTTAATTCTGTTGAATTAGTCTCACCGGCCACTTGAGTTTTTCTGGCACTGCCTTCACCTTCACCGGCTACTAGAGTGACATTACAATATCCACTCTTCATTTCAGAATAATCACTATTGATGATATTCTCGAATACGGGAGAAAATACAACATAAGGATTGGTATTTTGCGCGTAAGATCGATCTTTCCCTACATATAATCTAAACTCAAATATGTTATCATCGGTTAGGGTAATCTTAAATCCAACATTAAATATATCGCATAATCCCTTGATGGCATCGAATAATACATCACCCGTGAACTGTACCACATCATCTTCACTTTGCGGATTATCATCTAATGATATATTCGTTATCCTTGTATCTTCTGATTCTATAAATCTGAAATTGGTAATCTTTCTATTTGCCAATAATGGCTTTTTATTACCAATGGTCGGATCTATAATGTTTTGGTCTATCAATTTTTTAACCGCATTTTGAAATTTTCCACGCAAAAGTGTTTGAGTCCAAACTATACGCCTTTTGAGTATGCTCTCCAATGACCGGCCTCTTACTATTAGATGATTGCCGGTTTCTGAATCGGTTGTGATCTGAAGATCCTCAATAATCATAACATATTCAGATTCATCAGATACTAAATAATAATCGGGTCGATATATACTAAGTAGCGATACATCCATAGCGAAGTACAATTCAAAGTCGCCACAGTCATTATAGCGATCAGTCCATATAATTGACTCGTAGTTATCGCATATGGCAATTCTTTGAAAATTTGTATTAAATACTTCTATGTTCATAATCAGATGCCCTCATATGTTAATTTGTATTCTACTGTAAATCTCAAATATTCAATACCGGTTGCATAATAAGTAAAGGTGTTATAACCTTTTGATACAGTAAGCCATCCAATTGGTCGATCAAGAGCATTAAGAATATTTGTACTGTGCCCTCCCCTGGACAAGTAAATGCTCTTTTTACCCCTATTGGTATTTATGACTATAGTATCGCCATTTTGTATGCCAGTGCCACCCATTAAAGCAATTAGTTTAGTATCTGATATCTTTATGCTATCTCCAGTCGTTTCATTGAATATCATTACATTACTAACCGGACCCATAGCGTACATGGTTATCTCAACACCAGTATCACTATCTCCATCATAGTAAACTGTGCCGGTTGTAACCTGCTGGATCTCACCGAAGCTTATCAGATTATCATTTAAACTCTCATTACTAAAGGGGAATTCAAATGCTGGTATAATACCATAGAAGTTCAATCTGTCTGTGCCATCGTAGTAGAAATATGGATCGGCACATTTGATTGTTATCTTGCAACCTTCTTCTTTACTAAATATGTCTGGTTCATTCTTCTCTACTTTACCCTCGACATAGCAATCTCTATTGCCAGTCTTGAATGCTAAACGAACCCTTTTCTTTATAGGAAAATACTTGTATGACCTCAAACGAGTATCTTCTATTGTTGGATTCTCTAGGAATCTCAATGAAATTGTGATCTGTCTTGAATTCAGTCTAGCTGAATTGAAAATGGCCCCGTCTAGGGTGGCCAGCTCGGTCATGTTGATGTTAGCTTCGACCGGGCCAAGGCCATCAATAGACGTAACCACAAAGCCAGAGAGCTCTGGCCGAGTTAGTATGAGATCTAATGATTCATTGAGTTCATTTGTAACTGTAACGCTATCTATCATGCTCTCTCGACCGCCTCTCTGTATGATTGCATTAAACTTTTCGTGTCTCTGTAGATTTCTATTCTGGACAAAGCCTTAGGCGATGTGTTGTACTGATTGAATGTATAACTGTTGCCCAAAGGATTTTGCCCATTTTGAAATTTTTCATCTACATTGTTTGCAGCTCCTGCGACCATGCTGGTGCTAGCTGCATTGGTTCTAACCATGGTTGACATTACTGCTGATGAGAACATCTGGTTAACAGCATTGGCTGCATCAAAGACATTCTCAAGGTCTACGACGGGTCTAATAATGGGCTCGTTAAATTCATTGTCAATAATACCGGTCTGAGATGCTTCTGCAAGCTTTTTACCAGCATCATAGGCTTCTTTTGCCCATTCATGAATTGCATTTACATAACCCTGTCCGGCATAAGAACCAAGTTTGTAGAATTCTTTTGAAGGTGAATGCGAGTCATTCTCTTTTTTAGTACCTTCCTGGCTCTCTGCAGCCATTTCTTCGCCAGCTTTCTTTGCCTCACCCTTCTTAGATTTTATTCCGTCAACATAACCCTGACCGGCATCCTGGCCAGCCCTATAAAACAATGACTGACCTTTCTCGTCCTTAGGGTTGAGGTTCTTGTATGCATCCATAGCCAAAGCTTTAGCTATATCTATTACATACTTGGCTGCTTCATGCAAACCTTGGCCATACTGCTGACCTGATGTTGTACCAACCTGTTTGAACAGTGTATAAAATGTCTTTAATGTCTCAATAACTCGACGAGCGATTTCTTTAGCAGTTGCTTCAGCCATGCTATATTTTGTAGCAATACCCTTAAGCCATTCTTCAGCGGTGACTGCACCATAACCATGAATATCTTCATTTCTTGATTGAAGAGCTGTACAAACACTATTTATAAAATTTGTGATTACTGCTGTAGCATTTCCTGAATCTGTATTAAACGCATTTACAAATCCTGTTAAAGCATTATCTGCTAAATTAGTCAGGCTATCTGAGAAATTGTCCATAGAATCTGTATTGATTGTGGACATAGAACTCATAACAGATATTAAATCTTTTAAAGCCTGTATATTAGCTAAAAATGTTTCTGAATTTAGATTAGAAATAGTTGACATACTAGTCATTAATGCAGAGAACGCTTGTGCATGAGATTCGGCTTTTGATCCATAACTTTCTAAAGCTGAACCAAACATTCTTATTGCGCCAGACATCATACCAAGGGTTGTTGATACCTCTCCAGCATTTAAATTATTGTGAATCCTAACAAGAACATTGCCAAGAGTATCAATTGCTTTTGCGACATTTACCAATGCTGTTGCTCGTTCTTCTGTTCCCCAGAATGGAGTATTTTCTATAGCTTGTCCTAGAGATTCCAATGACTCACCGATAGAAGTCATTACGGTCTTTATGTCAGCAGCATTTCCCAACTCCATAAATTTTTGAATAGCGGGAACAAGATTACCAATATTATTTATTAATGTTGATACTGCATTTGCATTTGCTTCTGAACCAACACCCCAGAAAGGAGCATCATTTAAAGCGCTACCAAAATCAGAAAAGGCATCAGCAATTGTATCTAATGTATCTTTTATAGTTTGAGAATCTGATTTTAAATCTATAAAAGATTTTACTCCTTCTGCAAGCTTTGTTATAGAATCAACTAATGTTGCTATTCCTTCTGAACCACTCTCAGCTCCGAACAATGGTGCTTCATGAATTGCTTTTCCAAAAGATGAAAATGCTCCACTAATAGTAGTTAACGTATCTGATATATTAGTTGCCTCGCTAACGGCGTCAAACAATTTTACACCATCTGCCAGATTTCTTATAGATCCTATCAGAGTTACGATCGCTTCTCCTCTATCTGCTACTCCCCAAAAAGGAGCTGAATTAAGAGAAGATCCAAAATTTGAAAATGCTGTTGCTAATGTATCTAAAGAATTTTTTACTTTAGATGCATCTAATTCCATAAAAGCAGGAAGAGTTTCTGTTAATTTTGGAATATTATCTATTAATGCGCCAATTCCTTTTGCTCTACTTTCAGAGTCCCAGAAAGGAGTTTTATCCAATGCTTCACCAAATCTAACAAATGCATCGCCTATTGTTGTCATGGCTCTAGAAACAGCATTAGCATCTAATTCCATAAAAGCAGGAAGAGTTTCTGTTAATTTTGGAATATTATCTATTAATGCGCCAATTCCTTTTGCCCGCATTCCAGAACCCCAAAAAGGAGTTGCATCTAATGCTTCACCAAATTTCTTAAATGAATCTGCTAATACAGTTAATACAGTACTTACTTTATTTGAATCTAATTTTACAAATAAAGCAACTGACGGTGCTAATTTATATATAGCACTAGCAACTGTATTCATTGCATTTGCGCCAACATTAGAGAATAATCCAAAAGATTTTAAAGCCGGACCAAAATCTTTAAATGATTTTGCTATTACTTTTAGAGAAGCTGCTACTTTATTTAAATCTAAATTTGTAAATATAATCATAGCTGGAGCTAATTTAGAAATAGCATCAGCTATTGTGTTAAATGCAGACGCTCCAATATTAGCCAATGGTCCAAATGTTTTCAAAGCTAATCCAAATGTGGCTATTCCTTTTGCTAATAATATAAATGTTTTTGACAATAATTCGCCGTTCATCATTGAAAAGGCTGCTATTGCCGGATATAATATCCTCAATGCTTCCGCTGTTGTTTTTAAAGCCAGTGCACCAAGTGGTCCTATTACACCAAATGAACTTAATGCTAAGCCAAGCATTCCAATAGCTAAAGCTAACATTTTTGTTGTTGATAAGAATGTTTGAGGATCAATTCCTTTACATTCATTAATAGCAGTAACTAATATGTCAATACTTGCACTTAATATAACAACTGATAGGCTTAAAGATACAGCAAATGCCAATAATGCTAAAGCTCCTGGAATTGCATAAGATGCGACAGCACCTAGCGCAACCATGGCCGCAACTAATA
>Ga0326514_10001597_pt1 | contig 14715 bp, 17 predicted proteins | sample 3_2548_0518_D_FD_203653 | JGI IMG/M metagenome (GOLD analysis project Ga0326514, IMG submission 203653) | Bovine rumen microbial communities from UC Davis, California, United States - 3_2548_0518 | ecosystem: Host-associated > Mammals > Digestive system > Stomach > Rumen | place: USA...
AAGAACTTGCTCATTGGGCAGGCCCTTTCGGCAAACTCCGCCAACACTGGAACGTTGAAGCTGATTACGAGCGACGAACAGGCCGATGCCCTTTACGGTGCAGGCTCGCAGATTGCCCGCATGATCCGCGCATTCCGTAAGAATACCCGCAACAGCGAACTTTGGGCGTTGGCAGTTGCCGATGGCGCGACCGCTGCAGAAGGTTCTATCGCGGTGTCTTTTTCCGGTTCCGCATCCGTTGCTCCGAAGTCCGGCGCGATTCGCTTGATGATCGGTGGCCAGAGCGTTGCCGCTGACGTGGTCGCTGGCAAGACTGCGGCCGAAGTTGCGGCTGCCATTGCTGCTGCCATCAATGAAAACCAGCAGCTGCCTGTTACTGCCGAAGCTTCGAGCGCTACCGTGACCCTCACGGCAAAGAACGGCGGTACTTGCGGCCAGGGCGTCGATATCCGCTACAACCATTACCAGGGCCAGGAGCTCCCGCAGGGCGTTCAGCTGACCATTACCGCCATGACGGGCGGTGGCTCCGACACGTCTTACGTGACTGCCAATGTCGCCAACATCATTCGCGGCACCTGGTTCAACGCTATCGTTGCCGGTTCCGACGATGCGACGAACGTTGCCGAAATCAAGCGCATCCTGGATGACCGCTGGACGGCAACCGTGCAGCAGACCGGCGTGTTGTTCTTCAGCCTGAACGGCTGTAGCGTGACTTCCGGTGGTGACACGACTGACTACGGCACCGCAAGCCTTGACGCTCTCATGGAACGTGGCGGCGATCTGAATTCTCAGGTGATTTGCTTGCCGTCCCTTCCGGAAACGCCGACTCCGGGCTTTGAAGTCGCTGCCGCTGTGCTCGGCTGCATCGCTCCGAAGGCTCTGAACGATCCGGCTCAGCCGCTTTCTAACTGGGCTGTCGCCGGCATTGTTGCCCCGCGTGAAACCGACCGCGAAGATCTCGAAGGCAATAACCTTCTCCTGAAGGCCGGTTGCGCCCTGTTGACCTGCGGTAACGACGGTACCGTGTATCTCAAGCGCATGGTGACTACCTACAAGACGAACCCGGCCGGTGCTAAGGATACCAGCTACCAGCAGCTCGAAAAGGTGTTCACGCTCTCGTTCCTGCGCTGGGACTGGAACAACTACCTTGCTGGCCGCTACCCGCACGCAAAGCTTGCGGATGACGGTACGGACTTTGGTCCGGGCCAGGTGATCATGACTCCGAAGCTTGGCGAAGCCGAACTTTTGGGCCGCTACGAATACTGGATTTCGAAGGGCCTTGTCCAGGATTACGCCACCTTCAAGGCAAACCTTGTCGTTGCCCGCGATCCGGACGACGATACCGCGCTCCAGTTCCTCATTCCCGCCGACTTGATTGACCAGTTCTTCATCGGCAAGTCCAAGATTCAGTTCAAGTAAAGGAGGCTCAAGATGGCTTTTGAAGACGTGGGTGGAACCCACAAGCTCTATGTGAACGGCGTCCAGTTCAACCTCAAGGGCGACCCGACTATCGATATCGGCGGCGAAAAGCGCACGCCCATTATGGGAGTCGATGGCCGTATGCACGGCTATAAGGTCGAAACCATGCCCGCGAAGGTGTCCGGCACCATTACCGATACTTCCGACCTGGACCAGATTGAACTCCGCCAGCTGAAAAACGCCACCGTGAAGCTCGAAAAGCCGAACGGCAAGGTGTTCGTGATTACCGGAGCCGCCTTCAGTGGTGACCCGAGCGAATCCGGAGCCGAAGGCGAAATCAGCTTCGAATTCTCTGGCCCTCCGGGCAAGGAACTCATGCCGTAGTTTGATGCCTTTTCTACGGCTTATATCCGCGTTCACGTTTTGGGTGATGGCTTATGCTGTCTCGGCTTGAGTGTGCGAGACCTTCCACCAGGTTCGAGTCCTGGACGCGGCTTAAACTAATCTCATGGACGGAAGGCGCTCCGGTCTAGGTTCCCGACGCCATTGTGTTGCCCTTACAAGAGAAACCTTGCAGCTGTCGATGGGTCATGGGATTAGTTTTCTTTTCAATTCATACAAGGAGTAAAAATATGGATTACAAACTGATTGTTCCTGTTAACAAGGTTGACGGCTCTAAAATCGAAACCGTGACCGTTAAGGAATCCTTTACCGGCCGTGACATCAAGGCTATTGGAAACTGTAAAGGCGAAGGCGATGCCATGATCGCGCTCGTTGTGGCAGCATCCGGACTGACGGAAAATAACGTGCTGGGCATGGACGCCCGCGACGTGAAGACTATTGGCGAACTTGCCCGCCCTTTCTTAGCCGGTGGGGAGGCTTAGGCTTCGACGACGGCTTTGCCGCCCTGGCAGGCGTTTTTCACTGGTCTTATGATCAGATTATGGACCTGGATGCCGAAGCGTTTGCGTTCAGCCTGAAAGCTGCCGAAAAGTATGCCAAGTGGATGAATCCAAAAAAGTGACCTTTTCGGGTCACTTTTTGCGTTTATTCCAAGTTGGAATAGATGTAAACCGTAAATTTTACTTATTGTGTTAAATTTTGACAAAATTTTAATATATATTATGGGTAGAGGGTAAGATCATGAAAACGATGAAAGACATAATAGAAATGAAAAACGCAATTTTATGCGTTGTTTTGCCTTTTGTTCTTTTTTGGGTTGGACTTCTTTTGGGGGCCAGTTCAGGGTCGATGGTGGTTTATTTGGTTTCAATGATTCCGTTTTATGTTTATGTGTATTTCGGAACGAATCTTTACGAAAATACGGATTGCAGAAACGCTCTTGTAGCGTCGACGTTTATTGGAGTTGTGTCGCTCATTGCTGTTATTGTAGCGTATTTTGCTGGATTTTTGCCTCAAAGTGATTACGTTTTGCTGGTATTGAAGTCTTCTGTCTTGAATGCTGTTGTAATGTCGTTTTTCTCTTTTTGTGGATTATTTTGTGTGGCGTTCAATATGAGATGGGGATGTCTCTGGTATGGTTGGCCGGATTCCGAATAAAAAAGATGTTCACTAAATTAGCTGTTTTGCGTAGCCATGTCTTATATTTAAAAGCATGGCTAATTCTTTATTGGTTCAACTTGGGTTTGTCGCGGACAAACAGTCTATTACGGGTACAATTTCCGGAATAGGTAAAATTGATTCTGCGATTTCTGATTTGCATAAAAAAATAAAGCAGACGTTCGCAATTGCTGCTGTTTATACATTTGCTTCTGGGATAAAATCTTTAGGAAATTCTATTAAAACAGCGTTTTCAAAAAGTTATAATTTTGCAGAAGAGTTTGCGGAATCTGGCGACAAAATTGCGAAAACGTCGCGTCTTGTTGGCCTTTCTGTCAAGGATTACCAGGCGTTTAGTTCTGCTGCTCAACACGCAGGAATGTCGACTGAAGAAATGGATGGAGCTTTGAGAAAGTTTAATGTAAACTTGGGAAAGGCTCGTAGTGGTGATAAGAAATCTCTAAAAATGTTTGACTCAATTCTTGGTGGAAAGTCAATTTCTAGTTTTAAGGATTCTACATCTCTTATCGCCGCCATTGCTGATGGCTACCAAAAATTGGGCTCGGCTGAGCAAAAGGCATTCGTATCGCAAGAATTGTTTGGTAAGTCGGGCTTAAAAATGTCTGAACTGCTCTCGCAGGGCGATGAAGGAATCAAAAAACTGATTGAGGACTTTGAGTCGCACGGCGGTGGTTTTTCCGAAGAAGGCGCAAAAAACGCCGAGGCATTTGATGACGCATTGCAAGATATGCGGGAAACGGTAAACTCGCTCAAGATTTCTGTTGCGCAGGAACTTTTCCCAACTTTCATAGATTTGTTCAAGACGGTACAGACTTTTATCAAAGACAACCGTGAAGAAATAATACCGATTATTAAGGAAATTTTTGGGCAGACTGCTGGATTTGTCAAGTCGTTGCTTCCGCGTATTCCTGCAATTTTGAATATGGTTCTTTCTGTCGTTCGTGCAATTGGACCTGGGACAATCGTCTTTGTTACCGGATTTATTTCTCTCCTGCCTGCTATTGGCGAAATAATTTTTGGTCTTAGTCAGATGGGGCCTATTTTAAAATTTGTTGTTGTCGGTGTCAAGTCTGTGGCTACGTGGGGATGGGCTATTGCTAACGCATTTAAAATTGCTGCTGCCGTTATTGGTGGGCCTACTTTAGCGATGATTGGTCTTGTTGTTGCCGCTGTCGTCTCTTGGGGTATAGCAATTAAATCCATTTATGACAACTGGAATCTTGTTGGCGACGCTGTTGAATGGGTGTGGACTACGATTAAGGAAAGTCTTGAGTGGTGGTGGAATGGCTTCAAGTCGCTATTTGTTGACCCTGTATGGAATTTTTTCCAGGCTTTGCCAGGCGCAATATCGTCACTTATCGATGGTTTTCTGGATGGGTTTAAAACAATTGGCCAAATGGTGTATGAATTGGGTGGAAAAATTTATGATACCATTGTTGGATCGGTCAAAGATGCTTGGTCTGCTGCAAAAGGTGTTCTCGGCAACATTCCTTTTGTAGGAAAGTTGTTTGATGATTCTAAGTCGTCGGACGCATCTTCGTCTTCCTCCCTCGGCGCTTCCGTCGCTCAGGCGGTAAGCGAATCCCACACGACTACTACCAGCCGCTTTGCGGTCGATTTCAAGAATATGCCTCGCGGCGTCCAGGTGACGGCTCCGGATCATGGTGACTTCGACTATTCTCGTGGTTATGTTTTGGCGGGTATGTAATGGCTGAACACGAATTTACTTACGCAAACTCTCTGCACAAGGTTCAAATCGATACGCCTCAGGGCGTTGTCGAATGCGTGGCGGCATCCTATGCTGGGGTTCCGTTTTTTGTGGAAGAAACGGCAAGTTCCGGCGGCCGCGAGGTAGTTACTACTCCGCTGCCTTTTTCCGATAGCCATGTAAACGAAGATGTCGGCAAAAAGGTTCTTGGAATCACCTGCACAATTTACCTGACTGGAGCTGATTGCGAAACCAAGCGTGAACGCCTGGAAGAGGCGCTGAACAAGGAAGGTGCTTTCGAGTTCATTCATCCGCATTATGGCCGCATGAACGCCCGCTGCACGGCGTACAGTCTTTCGTTCAAGAAGGCTGAGCAGGAGTTCATTTCGGGCGAGCTTACGTTTGTTCCGGAACAGAAAGTCGAGAATCAAGCTCAAAGTGTAACGGACTTGCGTGGCGTTGCGATTGGAAAATCGGATTCCGCACTGAGTTCTGCAAAGTCGATCTTTACCGAGGTTTTCAGTCTTGCGGGAAAGGCAAAATCCATCGTTGATTCAGTGGCTGATTCAACCAGCAAAATGCTTGACGACATCGAAAGTGCGCGTGGATCTATCCGCAGTGTGTCAGCGTTCGTAAATACGCTTTCGCAGATTCGCGAAAATGTTCAGCTGATTATGATGTCGCCGTCCGACTTTGCGAATCGCATCCAGAATCTTTTGACGCTGACCAAAGAAACCGTGTCTGACGACGATGCCAACGGGTATGTAAACGAAAGCCTGGTCATGATGCGTTCAACAATGGCCAAGAGGCGGGATTCGGCCTATTCTTCGGCAGATGAATTGAGCTCTGAAGTTGACCGTTTGGCTCTCATGAGTGCTGCGGCAATGGCAGCTCGATCTGTGGTGGATTGCTCTTTCACAAGTGCTGAAGAAGCTCGTGAAATGCAGGATTCGCTCAGTTCTGTTTTTGATGATGCGGCTGAACAGGCTGGTTCTGTCGAAGATTATGCGACTTTGATGGATCTGCAGGCGACGGCACTCAAGTATCTGCGTGACGAAATGTCGAAACTTGCGGTGGTCGTAGAATTGCCGTTGAACGGGACTCGCGATATTCTTTCGGTGTGCTATGATTGTTACGGCGACCTGGACCGTGTTGATGAAATCCTGGAACGTAACGATGTCGGTGACCCGCTGGTAATGACCCGCGAAAGTTTGAGGGTGCTTTCCAAATGATCGAGGTTTTCGCCAACGGCCGTAAGTTTTCGGAATGGACGGAAGCCCGCGTGGTCCGTTCTCTTGACCATATTGCGGCGGCTTTTTCGCTCACCTTGGTTGCCAGGAATTCGGACGGCGACCGTGTGCGTCTTTTCCCTGGTGATTCAGTCGAGGTTGCTGTCAATGGTACCAAGGTGATTTCCGGGTTCGTGGATCGCCTTTCAACCTCGTTTTCCGCCGGTTCGCATTCTGTGAATGTTTCCGGAAGCGAATGCTCTGCAGATATTGCCGATTGCTGTATTGACAACCCGCTGGAGTGGGAAAACAAGAAAATGGACGAAATTATCCGCATTGTCTGCGCTAATTTCGGTCTTTCTTTCTCAAACCGCATGGGCGTAGATGTCGGCGGCCCGTTCCAGAAGTTTTCTGTCGAGCCAGGAGCCAAGGCGCTTGACACGATCACGAAGCTTTGCAAGGAACGCGGAATCCTGTGCTGTTCCGACGGCATGGGCAAAGTGTATCTGCTAAAGCCTGAATCGTGCCCGCGTGGGCCAGCCTTGAAGCAAGGTGAAAACTTGATGGCGGCAAGCGTAGATTTTTCGCTTGTTGATCGCTTTTCGACCTATACGGTTTACGGAACCGGCAAGGCAAAAAACAAGGTTGTAGCGACATCTTCGGATTCGGACGTTAGCCGAAACCGCCCGCTGATTGTCGTGGATTCCAATGCGGTCGAAAAAGACAAGGTGCAAGCCCGTGCCGACTGGGAATGCCGCGTTCGCAGGGCTAAATCGATGGGATTCCGGGCGACTGTTCACGGCTGGGAACATGCGTCGGGGCTTTGGGTTCCTGGCGTGATTTGCTCCTTTGAAGCCCCGGAGCTTTTCGTCGAGACGCCGCTTGATTTGTTGGTATCATCCGTAGAGTATTCCTGGGGAACTTCGGGTGAGATGACAAACTTGACGCTGGTTCCGCCCGAAGTTTTCGAGCCTCAGCCGGAATCAAAGAAGGTCAAGGCGGTAAAATCGGCTAAAAGCCCTAAAGCTGACCCGTGGAAATCTATCAAAAAGGCGGTGCAAGGAAAATGAGCTTTGAATCTTTGATTGAATCATTGATGGCGAAGCTTCGCCTAATGGTGGGCCGTTGTGTGATTTCTGCCAGCCGTTACAAGGATGGTGAACTTTTGGCTGATATCGGACTTGTTGCTGATGAGAAACGGAGAAACGTTGAATTCTTGCAGCAATTTGGCTTTTCGAGCCGACCCAAGGGTGAAGTGGAAGGCGTAGCCCTTTTTGTAGGCGGGTCCCGCAACAACGGCGTTGTAATTGCAACGCGTGGCGAGTGCCCGAGCCTGGAAGAAGGCGAAGTGATGGTGCATTCTCCGTTTGGATCCAGTATTTTGCTAAAAAATGACGGGTCTATTGAACTGACCACGAATTCGAACAAGTTCCGTTTTGTTGGCGATGTTGAAGCAACGGGAGATTTTAAGGCTCTGTGCGACGGAACTTTCGTCACTTTGGCTGGTCATATTCATAAGACGGGTATGGGCCCGACGGATCCGCCTCAACCAGGGATGTGATATGGCTTTGAATAAAAATGCGCTAAAAGATGCTCTAAAAAATATGTTCGAGTCGCGACCTGCTGATGACGAAGCGGCTGCTGAAGCTTTGGCTGGAATCATTTATGATTTTGTCAAAAGCGCCGAGGTGACGATTACGGCTCTCCCGAACGAAGTGTCTGTGGTTGGGTCTCCGACTGCACAGGCTAATGCCGTACCGTTAACTTTGAAAGGTGGCGATGCTACCCATACCGGCGGGCTTTCGTAGCTAAAAAATCTTGTGTCAAAATCGGCCTTTACTATGTAAGGGCTGTTTATTTTTATTGCGATGAGCGACCTTGCTTTGTATCGCAGAAGTTCCGGTGATTTTGACCTTGCCTTCGATGAAGTCAAAGGTGATTTGCTGACTTCTGACAGCCTTGAAAATGCTGTCGTGATATCGATTGGAACTTACGCCCGCGAACGAAAGCTTGGTAAAGTTGCGAATCTTAAGCCGAATGTCGGTGGATGGTGGGGCGATGCCCTTTCTGAAAAAGGAAATCTTGGCGGTTATCTATACGAGGCTTTTCCTGGAAAACTGACCGAAGTGACGGCGCGATCGGTTGAAAACCTGGTTTTCGAAGCTCTGTCGTGGATGGTTGAGGATGGCGTTGCAAAGTCTGTTAGTTGTAAAGCTGAAGTCGCCGATGAAGAAACGATGAATGTCACTATCACTATTCAGCGACCTGATGGTAGTGACGACGCTTATGCTTATGAAATAAAGTGGATGGCTACTGATGGAATTTAAAAGCTTGCAGGAACTTGTCCGTATCGTCGAAAATGCCTTGGCGATTCAGTTTTTTGGCCAGTCTACGGTGTTGCGCAAGACCGTGTTGAAGGTGCTTGCGCATGTGCTTGGCGGGGCCTTGTACATGGTGATTTTGATTGCGAAACGGATTTGGAAAAATCGCTTCGTTTCTACTTGCGATGTGTCGGCTCTTGAAGGCTTTGGTGCTGAATACGGAATCCCGCACAAGGTGCCGTTGAAATCTTCCGGAACGGCTGCTGTTACTTTAGAAGAAGGTGTCTCTACGGTCACGATTCCGCAGGGGACTGTTTTGGTCGATGAAGAATCGGGAATTGAGTATGAAGTACCTAACGATGTTATAGTTGACTCTGAACATGTCGGCATCCCTGTTGTTGCGTTGGATGTCGGTAAGGATTCTGACCTGGGCGAAGGCGTGCCTTTGGTGTTTAGGGATGGTGCAGTTGCTGGTGTCGCCTCTGTTGTGTCCGAGTTGATATCCGGTGGCGTTGCGGATCCTGTTGAAGTTGATGGTGATATCCAGGTGTGGGGCGAATTGGCGGAAGACTATCGGGCTCGCCTTTTGAATCGTATTCAGAATCCGGTGCATGGCGGTGCCGCGAATGACTATTATGGATGGGCGACAAGGTTTTCTTTTGTTACGGATGCGTTTGTTTTCCCGAATCAGCCTGAAACCAACTCGGTAAGCGTCGCTTTGGCGAATTATAATTCTGCAAACATCGTGCCGACGGAAGATCAAGTTGCCGAAGTGAAGTCTTATATCGAAGATGATGCCCGTAGACCGGTCACTGCCGATGTGCGTGTGTTTGCGGTGACACCGGTTCCCGTTACGATTACCGCCTCGGTAGCTCCTTATAATCAGTATGTGCGTGAAAGCGTTACGACTGCAATTAAACAGTATCTGCAAAAAATGCAACCTGGGACTTCTGTCGATTTCGAAACGTTGCGGTTGCGCGTGCTGTCGAACTCTACTGCGAAAAATTTCTTTATTCAGTCAGTAACGAAAAGCGGTTCCCAGGTCCAGGTTCTTGAAATGGATTTGGATTTCTCTGGCGAAAGTCCGGTTGCCGAAGTTTCGAAAATTGAAGCTGGTGGAATCAATCTTCTGAACGGAGATGTGTAGTGCTTTCTGTTCAGCAAATAAGTCCGCTGCGCGTAAACCAAGGCGGCTCGGTCTATGTCTTTGGATCGGGCTTTGATTACAAGTGCAAGGTCTTGGCTGACAACGGGACTCCTTCTCAAATTACCGAATTATCCGTTCTTGATTACGACGAAACGTCTCTTGAATTTGTAGCACCGAAAGAATCGGGCTCTTACGATGTGCTTGTCGTTCGCGAAAATATCTTGTTTGGCCGATTTGCACTTACTGTAGTTGCTCTGCAAGAATTGAATGTTTGGAATGTTGCTCGGCGTGATAATGTTGTGCGTGACGGTGTTGATTACGAAAACGAAGAATTTAGAAGCGCCCTTTTGGGATTGCTGCCGCGCGGGTTCGCCTGGTTTAAGGGAAAAGCCGGAAATTGGTGGAAACTTTTTGCAGGTTTTTCTCTTGGATTTTCTGCGGTGTACAAAATTCTGCGCGACCTTGTCTTTGAATCTAGCCCTGCAAAAACGACGTCCTACGAAACTTGGGAACGTGAGCTGGGGTTGCCGATTAAAGGCCTTGAACAGTCTACTGACGCAAGGCGTCTTGAAGAAATCTTTCGAGTTGCCAGGAAAAAGGGCGGTGCGACCGTTCCGTATTTTAAAAGCCTTGCAGTGCTGTTTGGCTTGCGGGCTGAAGTGTACGAATACTGGAATCCTGAACATAGGTCTCATTTTGAAGGCGTAGATTTTGGCAACGATGATCCGAATTTTTATTGGATGATTGCTGTCGAGGGAAGTGCTGAAGATTGGCATATTTGCACGTGCAACGATACCTGTAATGACTATCTGCAGGAATGGAGTAATGTCCCTGCTGAAGTTATGTTCGAAAAGCTGAAACCAGCGCACACTAAGCTTCTGTGCTCGTACGTTGATGTGGATGTTGACTTGGTTATTGTCGATAATCAAGATAACGTCTTGATAGCGAATAATGCTCCTATTGTGGCGTCTGTCAAGAGCTCGCAAGTGAGATATACGGGAACGATTGAGCTGGAAGATGGAACCGTGGTTCGAACCGTCCGCATCAAGGACCTGCCGGACGGCGGTGATGTCAACAGCTACATGGTGCGCGACAGCGATACCGAGGGCACGGTCAAGAGCCGTGCCATGGACGAGGCTACGCTTGACGAACTGTGGGATTCCACGCCTGCGGAAGGGGAGGTGTAGTGTATGGCAGAAGTGACAAGACAGCCGATCGACACCGAGGCGTTACAGAAGCTGATCGCCAAGGTCAAGAAGGGCGATGCCGACGAGCGTACGGCCCTCGAAGCGCACAAGGCCGACCACAACAATCCGCACAACGTGACAGCTGAGCAGATAGGTGCGGTTGATGCCGCGTATGTCGACGCGCATGTTCTCAAGATTGCACCGCCTGAAGCGGCTGGCGCTGGTGAGGTGATTTTCTACAGGGGGCAGTTGCTATGATGAACGAGATTGAAAAATTCGTAGATAATTTTTTAGGTGCTGCAGCGCATGCTTCTTCCTGTTTAAGCTTCGTTGACATCCGTCATCTCGAAGATGGTCGCTTTACGACGGGAGATATTGCCGTTGTGAGCGGTATTCCGAAAAAGAAAAGAAAACTTGACGACGGTCGTGAAATTGAAGAGGAAGACGTCGCTACACTTCGAGGCGGGCTTTCCGTAATGAACGGCGACGACGTTATTTTCTATGCGCCAAAAGGTTGCTGGTTTAAACTTGATAATGAATATGTAGAACCGGAATACGGGAAGAAACTTTCGGAAATATACAGAGAAATAAACTTTATTGCGGAGGTTGAATATGCCTGATCCGACTTATAGAGACTGGTCGCGGTTCTTTGACAAGACCAATAACGTAGTATATTTATTGAGGGCTCTCGGTTTGCAGAATGCAATATCGATACGCCTTACCAACGATGTTACGGGGTCCGTGTCTACGGATTTGCGTCAGGATGTGAGTATTACTCTTACGATTTCTGACGGAGCTGTGTCTCACTCAAAACTTGCTGACAGTTCCGTCCAGGCGAATAACATCCTTGACGCAACCATACCGCTGTCAAAATTTGCCACAGCGTGCTTTGGAAATAATGACGTTGCGTCCGATAACGACGGGCATATCGCGACTCACGCGCAGGTTGTTACCTACGTCACACGCCTGCTGCAGGGGTACGGCCAGAACTACGGCACGATGACGGTCGCGTCCATCAACGCGATGACCCTGGACAACCTGCACAACGGCGACCTCGTCATCGTTACTGGAATTTCTGAACAGTCTCCCGCAAATGTGATTACGCTCGGCAATCTAACCGTGCGTAACGGTCAGAACCTTATCTTCCACAAGCAGGGTACGGGTGCGCAGGCTACAGGTGAATGGCAGTCTATTGACGGCGAGTTCAAGCTGATACAGAACCCTGTCGATACCGATACAGCAAGCGGCTCTGGAAAGGGCGGACCGCTCAAGACGCTTGTTCGCCTGCAACAGAACGGCAATGGCGATATTACTGCTACGTTTGCTGACATTCCGACCGCAAGCGCAAGCGGCAACGGCCTGATGACCAAGGAGCTTTACAGCAAGCTAGATGCGCTGCCGACAAACGCGGACCTTACTTTACTGATCAACGCGAAGGCCGACAAGGACGCGGACGCCGTACCCGGCAACTTGGCAGTATTTGACGAGAATGGCAACCCCGTGGACAGCGGCGTCGCACCCGGCGAATTGGCTCCTGCCACCGACATTTCCGCAAAGGAAGAGACTACGGCTGCCGCTCTTGACAATCTCGACGCTCGCATGCGTGCCGTCGAGGAGATGGCCGCCGCCGAAAATATGGGCGACAGGAAGGCCGACAGTCTCGACACGCAGGTACTGAAGATCGGCGGAAGCGATGTAGCCGTTGAACTCGCCTCTATCCGTAACAGCCTTGCGGGAAAGCAAGACTCGCTTTCGTGGATGACGAACGATGAAGTGGACGCGATGTTCGAGAACGCCTGGAACGCCACAACCTAAAGGAGGATGATATGCCGATAACTCCAGAAGATTACAATAATGACGCGATTAAAGGTCAGCAGCTAGAACGGTTGACAAAAAATGTCTTGAATAAGGTCAAAGAAAAGCAGGATATACTCGATATTGAGTACGATTCTGCGAACTCTATGATTATCGCTAACAATATTTCGATCGTTTTGCCTAACTCGTAGGAGATATTATGGCTTTAGACACTAAATATATCAACAAGTATACTGACGCGGCAGCATACGCCGCCGACGCGTCCGCGCGTGCGGCTCTCGGCAAGAGCACTGTTTCGCTTGAAGCTGATTCCGGGAAGGTGCATTTCGACGGCGTGAACGTCGTCGTGTCGCGTCCCAAGCAGGGCGACGCGGTGTATGTTCCGACTACTAGCGTGTACAGCGCGGCTACTCCGGGTAGCGGCGTTACGGAAGGCTCCGTTACGTTTGTCGCTGGCGAGACGGTGGACAACGTCAAGATGACCGCCGCCGGCTTCACGGCGCTCGGCGTCGTGGCGAGCGTGCGCGGCAACAAGTGCTACGTGCTGTACAAGAACGTCGGTGCCGCAGGGCCGTTCTTTACCGGTGCGACTTCTTCCTCCTATACCATTCCGTCCGAAAAGCTTTCCGATGCCGATGTTGCGAAAATTACGGCTGGAAACGCCAAGGACACGCAGGGTCTTGTCGGCTACCGCGCGGCGTGCAGCGTAGACGTGCTGTTTGCGTGGCTCACTGGTCGTGGCGGCGCGAGCAAGAACGAAGGCTGGGACGGCGGTACGAACGGGTTGCAGCACGATTTTCTTAACGGGGCTGACTGGGGTCTGACGCTTGGTCCTGCGGCATCCAGCATTACGGCTCATAACGCAGCTACTTACAAGGTGGCCGAAACTATCGCCAAGTTTGGTGCGGGCGAGGCGGGCTTCCGCAAATATTTGGATTCTCGCAGGCTTGCGTATCCGTGCTCGCTGGCGAGCAATTCCGTCGTCTTCCAGGACGGCAAGGCTGCGACGAAGGTGCTTGTCGATGCAAACGAGGCCGACAATTCAGCGTTCTTCCGCGTGGCGCAATTTGCCTACAACCATAACTTGACATGGGGTTCCTACGGTCAGTTCGCGAATGTTGACGGACTTCGCCGTGGCGACTGGTTTCAGCCCGGGTTAGGCATCGTGCAGGATGTTTTCAGGCATGTTAAGTACACACTTGAGATTCCTGCTGCCGACGTGTTCAACAAGACACTGTCGAAAATCGGCGGCAGCACGCTACAGCTCAACACGAACTCGGACGATTCGCGCTATTGGCTTCCCTTTGTCGGTTCCCGCTCCGATGGCTGGCATTTGTATAACTTCGGGCTTTTCGCCGGCAACGGCGGCCTGCACGGCAACCGTCGGGCGTTGTCGGTCGCGCTCTTGGATATTTAACCTTCCACCTTATTCGGCGCGGCCTTTGAAGCCGCGCCCGCACCTAAAAAAGGATCTCGAAAGTGTCAAAGAAAGTTGTCAATACTCCGATATACGTGGATACCTACAAGCTGGTTGGTATCGTGTACGGTCTGCGGTTTTCGATTCCAAAACGCGACAGGACCGTTCTCGGCGACAGAATCCTTGACGCGGCGACTGCGATGCTTGTCGAGTTCACTCTTTCTTACAAGTTGCGCGGAAACGAGAAGGTGGTTCACACGGACAGATTCCTCGCACATTTTGAAGTGCTGAAAGGCCTGATGCGGCTGTGTATCGACAAGAAGGTGTTGCCCGGGAAAAAGTGCGTAGAATCATACGAATATATACAGAGAATTGACGATGGCATAATCGCGTGGCGAGAAAGGATCGCCTGCGAAGTACGGTCAACGGCGGCATCAAACAATGGCCGTCGTTCCGGCATGCAAGAACAGTTAAGAGGAGGCGACGGTATCATGAATACCAGTTCCGGCAGTGCGCCTTGATGCAGCTTCGGCTGCGGCGGTTCCCTTTGTCCGTTCCCGCTCCTCTGGCTGGAATTTGAACAACAACGGGAATTTCAACGGCAACAACAACCTGAACAACAACAATCGGGCGTTGTCGGTCGCGAACTTGACTAATGCAGGCCGTTCGGTGGATAGTATGGTATTGCTAGATGAATTGCTAGAGACTTATTTCGTTGCGCGTAGCAATAAGCGCCGCTCGAGAGACGCGGTACTGTTCGAGATGTGCTTTGAAAAGTCTCTCGTCCGTCTGTACAATGACCTGAACGGGCGTATGCTCGATACTACACCGAACTATGCCTTCGTCGTTTTTAGCCCCAAGGCGAGGGAGATTTTCGCCACGGCGATGTAC
>Ga0326514_10001598_pt1 | contig 14711 bp, 17 predicted proteins | sample 3_2548_0518_D_FD_203653 | JGI IMG/M metagenome (GOLD analysis project Ga0326514, IMG submission 203653) | Bovine rumen microbial communities from UC Davis, California, United States - 3_2548_0518 | ecosystem: Host-associated > Mammals > Digestive system > Stomach > Rumen | place: USA...
CATATCCGATGGGGGATTTCTTATACTCGATGATCATTCTGAATCCATCTGGAATTTCTTCCAAAAAATGTGCAGACAAAGTATCCATCGTAAACCTGACGTCACGACCTTCGTAATACTCCAGCACTCTCTTATCTGTCAACCATTTAAACATGAGTGGAAGATCTGTTTCCGTAAAATCTCGGATTGTTATTTCATCTTTTTCTATTTTCACGTAATCCTCCCTGCAAACTGCGATTTTGCGTCATCCCGACAAACTGGAAGTTATCAAACGCCTATCTCTCTGTATATCTTTTCAATAAAGGGAGATTTGTGTTGAATATATTTCTCAATGTCTTTTGGATAGAACACCGCGCCTTCTTCTTTGATTCGACTGTATTCACGCACTGCTTCTGGATTGGAGCGCAGATAATTTCTGAAGGCAATATGTCTATTTAATTCTGCGGAATCCTGTGGACAGACATACAGGTGGTGTTTCTGCAAATGCTCCTTGCCGTCATACTTGAATGCCTCCCGTGCAGCAATGCCAAGATCGCCTTCATGGTGATAGCCGATTTCTTCCAGCGCTGTCACCACAGCATCAAACACAGAATAGTCCTTGATGACAACATCGATATCAATGATCGGCTTTGCGGACAGCCCCCGCACAGAAGTGCTGCCAACGTGCTCGATGCTTAAGGCCAGCGAACCAAGAGCCTCCTGAATCTCGTCTTTTATATGTGCAAAAGCCTGTTCCCACTGCTCATCATAAGGCAAAACGACAACACTTTTCGTAACCATTTTTATTCGCTCCTTCAAATATCGAGTTGTTATTCTGCAAGATAGAAAGACGGCACTAAATCATGGCCGATGTATTTGTCACCAAGAATAAGGCCATGCTCTCTCGTTTCATGAATATAAGCCTTTATATCTGCAAGGGATTTTTCTTCAAATCCATCTTCATGAAACCAGGTCTCAGAATACATCCATTCCCGGTCATCTGGATCGGAATAACCACCGTATGCATGCTGAAAATTCTTTTTACAGTGCTCCCACCAAAGGATGGACGAAACGCGAACACCTTCTTCATAGACTAAATCCAGGAACGCTTCCCAATCTTTGAAAAGGTATTCTGAGCAGAAAGAATGATCATCTATATATTTCTGTACTCTGTGACTTATCATCTTTATCCTCACAAACTTCGATTTGCCTATCCAACAACTTCTGTTCTGTCTTCTTTTTCTTCTTTATTCAAACACAATATAGCAAGGTCTTATATTAGCGTACATTGCCTATTACACATATTTTCTATATCAGTTATGCAAATCACGCCTCTGATACATAGAAAGCGTGAAATGACATGACACTGCAGCAATGATAATGGTAAGAAGAATGTAGAATATGTTAAACCCTTTTTCCACCAATGCCGCTCCCGGAAAATAGAGGAAGGGCGTTAGAAAGCCTAAAAAATCAACGGTTCCAACATATTCGATGATCACCATGAGTACATAAGAGGTTAAGACGAAGAGTACCGATATTGAAAGCGCCCTCTTATTGCTTTTGCATCTTGCCGCAAGCAGCATGCCCACCGACAAAAACAACACTTGTATTAAAAACATAGCCAGCATGGTAATCCCGATTGCGCCTAAAATGCTTTCCCCTTTCGCTTGGGTAGCCAGCATCCCGATGTTAGCAATGATTGCGGTCAAGGTCATAGCCGCAACATTCAGGACAGCCGCTATGATTTTACCTTTAATGATGGTTTTACGGGGATACGGCTTTGTAAAAATAAACTCTGCTGTTCTGTTTCGTTCTTCCTTGGCGATTATAGTTGTTCCCAAAACCGCCGCATGGGTAAAAGCCACAAGGGAACACCACATATACATGCCGAGATAGTATCCCAGCGGGGAATTTATGGGGATTGTTTCCATTCCGACCATTCCATAGGCAATCAACATGATACGGGGTATTGTTTCAAGCAGAGCCATAATAGCATCTCCCGACTCTACCACCACCGGATATTCTCCTGCGGCGATCGCAACCAGACCAAGCATTGCTACCACCCAAATCAAAAAACCTTTTCTGTTATCCTTTAACTCTCTAAATATAATTGCTGTCATTGACTTTCCCCCTTTACAGAACCATTTTCATGTCTTTTCTTACAAAAATCGTATAACCTGAAATCAAAAATGTCGTGAGCAGGGCAAGGTACAAAATCAAGTATCCTGTTTCATAGCCGCCCGATGCCTGAATGATGTTGACGTTAAAATATTTGAAGGGCGAAAATAATCTTGCTACCTGGCTTTGTACTACGCTGGAATACATACCGATGAGATAAAATCCAAAGGAAATACCCAACGCAAGGGGCAGGGTGGAGCCAATCCTTGATAACAACACCCCTATTGCCATGCCCAACAGCAGAAAGAATAGCTGCAGGAGAGGAAATAGCAAATAGAGCTGAAAGAATATTGTAAATGAAAAGCTCTGACCTGGTATTGCTCTAACCGCCCACAACGATGCTGCAAAATAGCAGATGGCGGTAATAAGCAGACAGCAGCACGCCGCCGCCAGCTTAGACAGATAAACGCGCTTTCTTGTGTAAGGCTTGGTCATTAAGAAATCAGCGGTATTCTGCATATGTTCCTTGGTGATGATGGAAAGTCCTAAATTTATTGCCTGGATTGCTCCTGCCAACAGCGCAAAGCTACCATAGACACCATAGATGCCCATGCCGGTGAAAAATGTATCGGGGTTTACCCCCATCGCCTCTAAAAAAGCATTGCCTTCCAGCAGAGCTATAGAGGACGGATCTTCCGTAAACGCGGCAGACACAGATAGCAGCGCAAGGATTGCGGCGGAAATCCCAATAGACCAAGCAATTACAGAACCTTTGTATTGTTTCATTTCAAATCGAAAGATACCCATTTGCTTCCCTCCTTTACTGGTAGTAATGCATGAAGATTTCTTCAAGAGACGGCTCTTCAATCAAAATATCAGTTGCTTTTAACGGTTGAATGGCATCGATCAAGCGGTTGACGCTGCCTTTATAGATAAAACTAATTTCACCACCATTTTTCTCATACTTTGTAATCCCATTCAAGGATAAAGAACGGTCTGAAATATTACTTTCCACACTAAGATGGACTTTTTTGTAAGCATCAGCCCGCAGCTCATGGATGTTTTGCAGGCTGATTACTTTTCCTTCTTTGAGGATAGCGATTCGGTTGCACATCTTTTGCACTTCACTGAGAATGTGAGAAGAAAACAGGATGGTAACACCTTTATTGTTTTCCTCTCGAAGTATATCAAAAAAAGTCTGCTGCATCAGAGGATCAAGTCCGCTGGTCGGCTCATCCAAAATAACAAGTCTGGGAGAATGGAGCAACCCCGCGACAATTCCAACTTTTTTCTTGTTTCCGAAGGACAGATCACGAATTTTACGGCTGGTATCAAGCTTCAATCTTTCGCTGAGTTCTGCAATTCGTTTAGAACAATCCTTTCTGTACAGCGTCGCAGCGTAATTTAATAAATCCTTGACCGTCATCCCTTCATAAAAAAATGTTTCCGACGGAAGGTAGCCCACATCCTGTGCAATGGAAGGCGCTTCTTTAATACAATCCTTTCCAAAGATTTTGGCACTTCCCGAAGTGGGGTAAATCAACGCCAGCAGAGTACGGATGGTGGTGGATTTCCCAGCGCCGTTTGGCCCTATAAAGCCGAAAATTTCGCCCTCTCCAACCGAAAAAGTCACATCCTCGATGCCTCTTTGCTTGCCGTAGAACTTTGAGAGATTATCAATCTCAATTATATTTTTACTCATAATCAAACCTACCTTTCTTTAAATTATTGATACAACAGCTTACGAAGCAGTTGGAGATATCCCTCAAATTCTTTCATGCACTGGTCATAATGAGACTTGTAATTCTCAATATCACCTCCGCAGGCCAGCAAGCTATTCATAAAACCGTCCATCGTCCATAAGATAATTTTTTGTGCCTTTTCAGCATCGATGTCCGACCTAAGCAATGACCTGTCAGCGTTTTTCATAATCCGATCCAACAATATGCCGGCGGTCAAATCAGGTACATCTTTGGGCAACCCCTCCGGAAAAACCTCTTTTAATGAAAAAGCCGCTTTAACCAAAAAGTCCATGACATACGGCTGTTCAAAGCTTAAATCTAGTTCCATTTTTGACGCTTGCCAGATGTTTTGAAGGAAGTCGTTTTTTTCCAAAACAATCTCTTCAAACTTTGTGTTGACAATGTTTAAGGTATATTTCAGAAGAAACAGGAACACCCCCTTTTTAGTACCGAAATAGTGAAACAGCAATCCTTTTGATATTCCGGCACGCTTGACGATCTCGTCCATATTGGCATACGCATAGCCTTTGGAAAACTCTTTCAGGGCTTCCATGATAAGGCGTTCACGCTTTTCTTCCTCCATCGTCATAATTTTATGATCTGCAATTTCATATTCGCCGATAAATTCAGTATTATTACTCTTACGAGCCATTATTACTCACCTCCATTTCTATCCTATTGACTTTTAAGTCAATAAAAGCATGACAAGTATTGACTTAAAAGTCAATAGGAAATGTGGAGAAAATAGGTAAATAGTGTTTAATGTGTGACAAGGAGTGAAAAATATCAACAATCCTTTGTGTTAATGCCTTATCTTTCGGAGAAAAATTTTTAGATTTGATACAAGCACATCCCTTCACCCCCACCCGTTTAACGAAGGGGTGAAAAGGGGTGAAGGGGGGTGAAGCCCTCTGAGGGGGTGAAATTTCCATGAGAAAAGCGCCTCCTCCGCGGAAGAGACGCTTCTCAATACCATAAGTTGAAAGTTGGATAGCCAATGATCTCTTTTATTTCTGCCTCGGTCCGTAAGGATAGTTCTGCATTGCACGAATATCAATGGACTCGTTTATCCGCACCCTTAGCCGCATTGTAGAAATCGTCCAATGTTTTTCGATAGGCTGGATTGATGACTTCTTTAGAATATCGAAGTGCAAGCCTCATATTTCTTATCGGATGTTCCAAAATAGCTTTGCCTTCAGGTGTTTGAGCAATTGCCATTAGATCGCTGGCGGTTTCTTTAAACTCGACACCGTTTTCTTCTATGAACTTTTGGAAGCTTCCTCCGGTACAAATCGTGGCGGCATGACCATGCTTTATCAATTCTTTTCCTAACGCTACATAAGGCTACACATCGCCACGAGAACCCAGTGTCATAACACATACTCGCATTTTTCTCTCTTCCCTTGATGTTTCTTCATCAAATCCCGATTTGTCGCGCTCTTTCATCCCGACTTTCCGCAATCATACCACAGGATCATTAACAAAGTATGTCAGGATCGAAAAAACTTCAGGATCGCATCAATAATCCAAGGTTAATGCTGGCTTCCTCCAGAAGTAAATCCAGTATACCGGCACCGGCAGTCACCATGATCAGGACTGCTTCCATGGCAATCAGAATACACATGGACGGCCACATCTGCTGAACGATGGCGTAGATGATACAACCAAAGACGATCAGGATCAGTCCGCCGACAATGATGGAAGACAGTTCGATACCGATCTTAACAAGCACTCTTAGCATGAAGAGGACCAGCATGACTGGCAGTAAGAGGACTTTCATAAGCAGCTTCAGTAAAAACATATTTGACCTCCGTATCGTAAGCAGTAAAGAGAGACTGCGGGGATTCTGATTTCATTGTACTTTAGCCAGCCGGCATCGCAAGGATGTCGCCGGCTATGTAATGATGCAGGTTTTTAGCCTGCATCCCTTTCCCGGAAGACTGGCCGATCAGCCGAACAGACCGGAAAGAAGCGGTACCAGAGTGATGCCGATGAGGGCGACACCGCCGCCGGCCATCAGCTGCTTCATGCCCTGGGATTTCGCGCCGGGGTTATCGTTGCCGTAACCTTCCAGCAGGTTGATCGCACCCCAGATACCAAGACCGGCACCGAGGGCCACGACGAGAGTCTGCAGTACACCGACTGCGCTGTTAAAAAATGCCATACAGAGGCCTCCTTTATTGTTCCCCTTGCGGGAGTAGTGGTGTGTATCGCTGCTGCAGCGACTGTTCTGTCTGAATTCCCGGTCCGATGGTCGGCCCCTTCTTGTTTTCCATTGCCTCTTAAGGCTGTGGGCTCATGCGACTTTTCTTCCAGACAACACGGCGGATCCCTCCGCTATGTAACGGCAGCCCGCAGGCCGCCTTAGGCCTCCACCACATCAAAGACCTCATCCTTCTTCAGCTTCATACGCCGGTTCAGGTATTTCTCGATGTCGAAGGTGTATTTCTTATCAAAGTCAGCTGTGTACTTGAAGTTCGGATGCTGGGTCAGGTCATACTTATCCGAGAGGAACGGCCTGACGCCCCTAAGCTGCAGGATACACTTGCTTCCGTTCATGACTGCCAGCTCATCCCGACTCATCAGTTCCTTACCGAGCTTCTGATAGTTGGTGCCATAACTGGGGCTGTTTCCCCTGGTGTCGGAAGTATTGAAGGTATCGATCGTTTCCTTGCCCAGAGCCTCAGTGAGTTCCTTCAGTGTTGTCGGCTCCGAGCCGCCAAGGAAGATCTGACTGTCGCAGTTGCCGATGATGGTATCGGCATTGTCCTTATAGATGGACTTCAGCTGGCTCCTTGCCTGCAGCACCAGGCAGGCTGAGATCTCGCGGCTTCGGATTGTGGCGATCAGCTTCTCCAGGTTCGGGATCTGGCCAATGTTCGCCATCTCATCGATCAAGCACCGGACATGGACCGGAAGCCTGCCTCCGTATACATCGTCCGCTTTCTCGCAGAGCAGGTTAAAGAGCTGTGTATAGGCCATGGAAATCAGGAAATTGAAGGTACTGTCCGTATCACTCATGATCAGGAACAGCGCCGTTTTCTTATCCCCGAGGGTGTCCAGTTCCAGTTCGTCGTAGGCTGTCAGCTCCCTGAGCTCCTGGATATCAAAGACAGCCAGCCTTGCGCCGCAGGAAATCAGGATCGATTTCGCCGTCTTACCTGCAGCAAGCTTATATTTCTTGTACTGGCGGACCGCGAAATGCTTCGGGTTCTTCTTCTCCAGGTTCTCAAACATGATATCGACCGGATTCTGGAATTCCTCATCATCCTCGCGGACCTCCATGGCATTGATAAATTCGATCAGGGTGGCAAAGTTCTGCTCCTCGACCGGCGCTTCGTAGTGGATATAACCGATCAGGGCACAGTAGAGCAGCGTTTCGGCCTTGGTCCAGAATTCGTCACCGGATTTACCATCACCTTTGGTGTTGGCGATCAGCGTGGTGACGAGCTTCAGGATGTCCTTTTCACTGTGGATATAAGCGAAGGGATTGTAGTGCATGCTCTTTTTAAAATTAATGGTATTTAGGATCCGGATCTCGTACCCGTTCTTCTGCAGGGCATGACCACACTCCAGAACGATGGTTCCCTTTGGGTCTGTTACAACGTAGCTTGAATGCATCTGGAGTAAGTTTGGCTTCAGCCAGAATCTCGTTTTACCGGAACCGGAACCACCGACAATCAGGACGTTCTTGTTCCTGGCATTCGCCGGATTCTTCGGGCGGTTGCTCATCATCAGTCGTTCGGTTGCCGTCAGGATCACGTTGTTTTCGAACTTCGGATCCATGAAAGGCTCGATATCAGCATGCGTTCCCCAACGAGCAGAACCGTATTCCTCGTTGTGCCGGTAGTGCTTTGCATTCTTTCCCCGGAGGTAGACTGCAAGACGCAGCCCACCTCCGCAGATTGTTCCCACCAACATGTCCAGGGGATGCAGGCTCGGGAGTGGATTCCTGCAAGCAACACCGACCATGCTGAAGAAACTCAGCATCTTTTTCCCCATATCAGCGCCTTCCGCAAGCCGCCAGGCCTCGCCAAGATTCGTACAGACGAGGCCTACGATGATATACGGAAGGAGCTTGATCAGGGTTTTCTTTAACTTCGTACTGTTCATCGGTCAAGCTCCCTCTTTTTATCACGGTTCACAACTTTGCCGGGCAGTTCAGTGATCTTTGCGGCGATGGTCCGTAACTGCTTTAAGACGCTCGGACGTTTCTCCTTGTTCAAGGCTTTTGCGGAGTACTCGTTAAAAGCAGCTGTCAGTGCATCGGCGTCCTTTGCTTTAAAGAACACCAGGTATTTCGGCGGATCCACAGAAGCGTCCTTTCGGATGGCATAGTCTACGCCGTATTTCCGGGCGACTCCCTCGAAGCCCCGCAGGTCAGTTTTCGCGATATCGATACTGGAAACGCCCTGCTTCTGGCCGATCAGATCCTGCACGGACTGCTTTCCGGAAGGAACTTCATCCTTTTTCAGGTCCTTTACTAGCTTCCTGTGCCGGAGGTACATCATCCCCGCTTGGACGATCATCCGCATCGACAGCTTTGTCGTGCTGATCGCCAGGTTCACTGTCCTGCTTTCCACTTCCTCCTGCATCGACCATCACCTCCTTTTCTTGCTCATTCCAGCGGTTCGCGATCATACAGCACATGGTGAGGATGCCAAAGCTTGAGCCGGCACAAAAGCTCACAAAAGGTACGACCCACCTCATCTCGATTCCTCCTTCACTTTCTTCGGCTTTTTCGCCGGGGTCTCGGTTTTCTTTTCCTGACCAGCTTTATCAACCGTCTTCTCTGCAGCCTTTTCCTCCTGAAGTTTCACTGCTTCGTCCGGCATTGGGAGTGCCATGATACCCTTGCCCATCCGGATAAAAACCTCCGGCTGATGGAACTGCTGCTCAAACTTCTTCATCTGGTCCGGGGTCAGGGAACCGAAACTCTCTTCGGTAAGGCCCACCACCAGGAAGGATCCTGCGACCACATCGCAGATCTGTCCTTCATCATCACGAATGGCACGGTTCAGAGGCAGACCTTCCAGCTTTCCTTCCTCATTCATGACAAGGCCGACCTGCTCGTCGAAAGGATACGTGACCTCGATATAGCCGCCGACGGCCTTCTGCAGGTCTTCCAGATCCGTGCCGATCTCGACCGGACGGGGATACTTTTCCGGCTCCACCAGGAGAACGTTCATGGTTTCCTTTGCCGTTTCTGGAGCTGCAGTCTCATAAGCCACCGCAGCTTCCGCTACCCTGGACTCGAAGGTTGTTGCCTTCTCAAAGACCCTGGCTTCGCTGTCGTAGTGATAGACACTGTCGGAGAGGAAGTCCGCCGCACTGACCTCGGTCGCATTGACACTCTGGACCATTTCCTCCAGCTGGGGACGCTGGAATTCTCCGTCATCCTTGATGAACAGGCATTCATGGATGGAAGACGGAAGCACGAAGAAGTTTCCTCCGAGCTTTTCTGCCGCCTGATCCATGAATTCCGGGATCTGCACGACTGCCGCGCCATTAAGCCCGCCTTCGACCGTTGCCACCCACATGGGGGATTCCGGCATATCCATCATGCCGCCGGACATCTCCGCCATCATCTCGGACATGTTTTTGAGGGTCGGGGGATGGGTCTCCATCTGGGAAGCCACCGCGTCCCGATGAAGCTGTTCCGGCGTGATCCCGAACTGGTCCATCATCTGGTTGGTCACAAGGACTGAGGCACTGTGATGCCTGGAATCGCTGACATCGATCCGGTAGACCACCGCGATATCCTCGATGGTCTTGTGGGGGATCTGCTCCAGCTTCTCCTTATTCGGTTCCACCGGGATCACCTGCATCATGAGGTTTCCTTTCACGTTCTCATATTCAGTGAACTGCCTTACATCCACCTGTGGGATCTGCTCCAGGGCCTTATCCAGGCCGGAAAGGAACTCGCTCATCACGGCCGCCAGGCGTTTCGGGTTCTCCACCACCTGGTCATGAAGCTCATGCAGGTTCATGGTGACAGCGGCATTTTTTCCTTCAGGCCTGACAGAGAGACCCACATAGGACTCTCCCTGCAGCTTTTCCACCTTCTGGATCGTCACCTCAGCTTCCGGGTGGCGGGTCTTCGCCGCATCCTTTGCGATATCCAGGAAATCTTCATAGCTCATCGCCATAGTCGTGTACCTCCTTAGTCAAAGCAGAAGACAGGAGCGCTGCCTTCACGGGTCCTGATGGTTGTCGAATGCTCCTCAAAGTAGCGGGCTGCCGCATAGAGCTGCCTGGCGTTGGGGCTCACCACCTCACCGGCTTCCTCATCGATGCCGAAGATCACGGCCGGGGCCTTGTAATAAGTCTTATTGCCGCGCTTTAAGGGCTTCTTTTCCGCGATGGTGTAGTAGAGATCCTCAGTACCCGGGATCGGGTGCATGTCATAGGTACCGGCCTGTCCGGCAAAGATATCCCCGATCTCCTCGGCCAGCTCGTCCATGGTCATGATGGTGTTGTCACCGTCAGGCCGGGCCACCAGTACCATGGTGCCGTAGGTGGAGCCGCAGTCCCCGCTGTAGGGGCAGTTCTCACACTCGTCCTCATCATCCTCATCGGTTTCTGCTTCCATGAGTCCGACCAGGAAGGCTGCCTTTGCCACCATGACGGAACAGTCCATCAGCATTCCGGCTGCCTGGAGCAGGATATCCGCCGGGGAGTCCTCCTCCGTGTCGATCTCTAAATCAATTCCGGGGATCTGCTTCTCCTTGCGCTGTTCCTGCATCAGCTTCTCAAAGGTCTTCATGTCGTTGGTGAGGCTCTTCATCTTGTTGGTTTTCTCCATAGGGTTCGTTTCTCCTTTTTTGATTTTTAGGTAAAAGAAAACGCCTCTGAGAGATCTCAAAGACGTCGGCTGTAGGGTTCGTATTCGGTTGTTGTTATCGTTCCTGGTCACGCAGGCGCTTTTTCTGCCACTGTTCCAGGAGCTTGATGATGGTATCCTGCATCTGTTTTGGGGAATAAGACTTCGGAAAGTATTTCCGGAGCTGTTCACTCTTGAAAGCGACCCGTTCAAGATCTCCCTTTTTGACTTCTCCCAGGATTTCCTGCATGGCTTCCAGGGTACATCCGCCTTCCTGGCTGAGTTTTTTGAGCCTCTGTGCCTGGGAAAGGGACGGCGCTGCCTGCGTAAAGTCCATGGCTTCGATGACATGCTGCTGTTCTTCAGGAGTCAAATAGGAGAGTTCGACTGCAGGGTTAAAAGAGATCTGCTTCTGATCGACCATGTCCAGGAGTTCCGGGATCAGGTTGGTGAGGCGGATATATCTGCGCACCTGGTTTCGACTATCACCAGTATCCTGTCCTATAAGATCTGCTGTCTCCAACTTCCGCCCAACTTGGGCGGAAGTTCCTTCCCCCTGTAAATCGGTTCGTACTCCCTGTCTTTTCATCGCTTCCAGCTTCATCTTATAAGCAAAGGCCCGCTCACTCGGCAGGATACTTTCCCTCTGCAGGTTGCTGTCAACCATCAGCACGGTTGCGGCATCGTCATCCATGTCCCGGACGATTACCGGTACTTCAGTAAGCCCAGCAGCTTCAGCAGCATGGGCCCTCCGGTGACCGGAGATGATCTCATAGGTCCCGTCCTCTTTTGGCCTTGCGATCAGCGGCGTCAGGACGCCGAACTGTGCGATACTCTCGGTTGTTCGTAACATCGCTTCGTCATCGACCACCTTGAATGGATGGTTCTTAAAGGGAACCAGTTCACTGATGGGGATCTTCTGTACCTTTTCCAGCTGGCTGTCGGCGCGGCTCTCATCAGTCTCAAAGATATCATCGTAGCTGCTCAAGCTGATGTTTGCGCCTTTTCTCTGCATTGTGCATCACCTCTTTCGTTAAAGTCTGATAGGCCTCCGCCACCTTTCCCTTCGGATCATGGGCGAAGATGCTTTTCCCTTCGGCGGAGATCTCAGCGGCCCGGACTGACCGTGGAATATCGGCGCCGTACACCTTGATCTTTCCGCCGTAGGTGTCCCGGATCAGTTGGGAAATGTCCTTGGCGTCATTGGTCCTTGAATCCACCATGGTTAAAAGGATTCCCTCGATCCGGAGCCTCGGATTGATCTGGCGGCGGACCTTGTTGATGGTCCCGAGCAGCTGCTCCAGACCCTTGGCAGACAGGTAGTTTGCCTGCACCGGGATAATTGTCTGGTCCGCAGCTGCAAGGGCATTCACCGTCAGCATTCCCAGGGACGGCATACAGTCAAGGAGAATGAAATCATAGTCCTTCTTAACCGTATCCAGGTACTGCTTCAGGATCTTCTCCCGATTCATGACAGTAACCAGCGAGACTTCCGTCCCTGCCAACGCGATGTTTGCCGGCACCAGGTCCACTCCCTCCGGATGATGCAGGATTCCTTCTCCCGGTGCGATCGGCTGATCCTGGATGATCTTACCCATCAGGTCCGAGAGGGTTACCGGCAGGTCATCCGGCCGGGGATATCCCAACGCCACAGTAAGTGATGCCTGCGGATCTGTATCGACCAGCAGGACTTTCTTCCCTGCCATGGCAAGCCCAACGCCCAGGTTCTCACAGGTGGTGGTCTTGCCCGTGCCGCCCTTCTGGTTTGTTACTGCCGTAATCACGGCTTTATTCGGCAATGATAATCACCCCCTTCAATAGCTTCCGTAGAAGTCATGGTTCACTTTCGCCTGATAATAAGGACTGATCGTAGTCGGCGCATTATACAGAGCTGCCAGCAGGTACTGCTTGATGTTCCTTACATCCGTGGTGTTCTCCTTCAGACAATCCATCACGTACTGGATATGGGAAGAATTCAGTTTGGCGATCTGGCTCTTCACCACATCGGCAGGCTTATCATCCCCGGCTACACGGATATATTTCCTTTTGGAACAGTACGTATCTACAAGCAGATCCAGGATTCCCCGGAGGGTCTCCCTTTCGTAAGGGAACTGCTCAAGAAGGCAATCGTATTCTATCTGGTCCTGAAAAAAGCTCTCGCAGATCATCCGGGCCCGCATCTCATCCTCATCCTTTCCCGGATAGATAGGATTCTCTGTATACCTTTTATCAGTATCATTATTATCAGTATTACTTCCGTGTGATTTTCGTACTTCTTGAAGTGTGATTTTCACATCTCCAGAAGTGTGATTTTCACATTTCAAGAAATGTGATGGAGAATAGTTATCCACCTTGTCCACAGGGCAGATAAAGTTCTTCACGTAGATCAGGTTCGGTTTGCCAAGCCCCTGCCGTTTCCGCTCGATCAGGCCGATCTTTCCTTCCAGCTCATCCATCAGCTTCACGGCTTTCTGGTTTCCGCAGTTCAGCGTCTCCATGATCTCGTCCAGGGTGCAGATGATATAGACACGGCCCTGGTCATCGAACCAGCCGTTCTTTGCTGACAGGTCCATTCGCTTCAGCAGGATCCCATACAGGACCTTTGCCTCCGGGGAGATGTTTTTGAACTGTTCCTGGCTGAAAAGCACCGTTGGTATCCGGATAAATGAGAACTGATCCGCCTGGGCACCATAGAAGTAGTCATACATTCATACCACCACCTCCATGATCTTTTCGCTCCGGAGCGGCTTCCTCCGGAAAGCGGCGTTGCGGTCCTTCCCGTAAGGACAGGTCGCATACAGGCACTTCCGGTACCGGAACTCAGGCTGGTAGTACGGGCAAAGCCGGCATTTCGGCGGCTCTTTGTTCCGGTCTACCTTCGGCGGCGTCTCAAGGAGCTTTATGCATCGGTTCAGCTTCGCATTGTCTTTAAGCATTGGCCGGCACTCCTTTCTGTCCAAGGACCTTCTTCATGCAGAAGCTGACGCAGGGACCGTAGCAGCAGCCTTCGCAGGGATTATTCTTTTTCGGGGACTCTGCCAGGTAGTAGCAGTTCTCCCTGCCGAGAGTGCAGCCGACTTTGTGGTTCTTCCAGAAGTAGCACTGACGGCAGCTTGCGGGCCGCTCCTTATGGTAACGGACACCGTCGATCAGGATTGTTTTGTTGTTATTCATGGGGATCCTCCTTATCCGTAGATGTGATCCGCTCCGGGGATCCCGGAGACGACAAAACGCCACCGATGAAGGTGTTTCATTTCATCGATGGCGATATGTAAGTGGATATGGAGTTGTCTAACGATGGCGGATGGTGAAGCCATCTAATGAGATATGTTAGCCGGAGATATGTGCTTGGCTAATGGGGTTTAGCAGAGATTTCGGGGAACGAAGGAGCAGGTAAGAATCATGGGTACATTTTAAGCTGAAAGCACCGAACGCTTTTCTTAGCTGCCCTTACGCCTCGTTTAGCCAGGAATCGGCCCGAAACGGGTTATTAGCAAAACGGGATGTTTTCTTAGCAGGACCCTCGATTTCTGCTAATGAAATTAGCTGGCCAAGAGAGGCTTCCAAACAAGTCCGAGCCCTGGCATGAAAAAAGCGGATGTCCGTCTGGCTAATATCGATACCGATCTGCTAACGAAAATCCGCTGATTTTACGCGTCCGCGAGGTGACTCGAACACCCGACCTACCGCTTAGGAGGCGGTCGCTCTATCCAACTGAGCTACGCAGACATATTCAATTTTTGGCTTATTTACGGGCTTTTTCAGCCCTCCGGAGCTACCCGGTGAAGCTCGGCTCACTCAGTTCTGTCTAATGGACTTTCGCCTCATGAGCTGTTTTATGCTAAACGTCACGCACGCCATTTTGGCGTTAGGTGCGATTCGTTTTTTACTCAAGTCCGACGCGATTCGAACTCCGCACTCGTTTCTTTAACGACTCTGAGGCGTTAGGTCTCGTGGAAGCTTAGGAGGCGGTCGCTCTATCCAACTGAGCTACGCAGACATATTCAATTTTTGGCTTATTTACGGGCTTTTTCAGCCCTCCGGAGCTA
>Ga0326514_10001599_pt1 | contig 14710 bp, 9 predicted proteins | sample 3_2548_0518_D_FD_203653 | JGI IMG/M metagenome (GOLD analysis project Ga0326514, IMG submission 203653) | Bovine rumen microbial communities from UC Davis, California, United States - 3_2548_0518 | ecosystem: Host-associated > Mammals > Digestive system > Stomach > Rumen | place: USA: California...
CCGGGAGAATCACCCTCCCGGTTAAAACGGCTAATTCCTGGACACGATACTGAGCAGTTGATGGACAACTGAACAGAGCGGTCTCGGGACAGTTCATGAGGCCAGTAACACCTTGCGTGTGCGGTACCTTGCGTGTGCGGTACCTGACACCGGGTCTCGTGTGCGTATGTGTAGTACCTGGCACCGTTGTATGTTGGTACCTGGCACCGTTGTATGTCCGGTACCTGGCACCGGTATTGGCAACGGTACTGCTGGCACCGGAACTGCCAGATCTGCGACCGGAGCACCGGGGCTGACGGCGTCGGATCTGTGCGCAGGAGCATAAGAAAAGCCGGCTCTGCTCTCTGGAACCGGCTGCAATGCTGTATTTAGTTTATTGTTTAGGCAACTCTTTCATTAGGACTGGAGACACAGATTACCGCAAGAAGACCCTTCGAACTGAATATGAAAATAGAAACGCGTGAGACATTTTCAGAATAAACAGGATTGCCCTGAACCGTCCGGACAATCTTTTTTTATTTTGTATGTGGTCTTTTATGAGTTTGATCTATTTGAAGCCGCACTTTTTCCTTATAGGTCGGATTCACTTTCTCTCCCGACAGTACACTTATCTTCTCGCCATTCTTCTTGTTTGCATGTTCATGGGAAGGGGATGTGGTTTCTGCTTTTAATGCTGTATTATTGTTCTTTGTGTCCTGCTTTTCCTGATTTTCCTCTTTTTCATGACTTTCCTTCCGGATTTGGCTGAGTAGTCCGTCGTTATGATTCTGGAGCTTGCTTTCGACAAATTGCTTGTAGGCTGTGGCGGAGTCTCCGGTGAATTTGTGTGCCAGAATGATCGGGGAATCTTGATCGGAATCCGCACTTGTAGGTGTTGGTAAGTCATTCGATGTTATTTCTGCTGAAGGCATAGTGGTGCCCCTCGTGATAACCGATGCAGAATTCTTAAAGAGGGATAGAATCAGCCTCGTATGTACCCTTGGCCATAGTGGTTTCTTTGACGTGGTTGTGCTGCCGGGAGAAGATGCCGCATCAGAAGATTCGGAAGTGCTGTTTGATGTGCTGCGGTTCGTGTGAGAGCTTTCAAGTGATGAGGGCAGGCTGGAAGCGCCTTCATTTTCGTAAAATGGCTTTGCTTCTACATAATCTTTGTAGCTTGAGTATTTATATTGCAGAGGGGTCTTCACAATACATGCTTTGACGGGGTTTAAGTGGATATACCGGGAGCATTCGAGTAAATATCGGTCATCCTGGATTGGTTTGGATGAGTAGAAACGCCCCTGAAAGACGTGTCCGCTTCTATTGTAGCGTTTGTTAAAGTACTTTGCATAGCGCAGCTGCAGTAGCTGCATGATATCACTGATGGAATCCCAGCTCTGGATCATGATGTGGTAATGGTTGGACATGAGGGTCCAGGCGAGAATATGACAATTGAACTTCTGCTCCATGAGGAACATTTGTCCTATAAAGTAGCCAAAGTCCTGCTCGTTGTGAAAGAGGACTTGCTGGTCATTGCCCCGGTTTATGACGTGGAGGGTACAGCCGGAAAACCACTCCCTCAACGGGCGGCCCATTAAAGTGCCTCACGGGTGTGGGTTGACATAATGGTCTCTTTGATGGGTTCATTAAAAATGAATTCTGCATGGCATCGGCTGTTCTTCATAGGCTGAAACCCCTTTCAAGATGACTTTGAGATGATTTTTGGATAGCTTTGAAAGCGTATCAAAGTTGGGAGATATGAAACGCCGTTCGAAATAGAATTTCAAGAAATGATTTCTGATTTGGAAATTAAGATAATGACGATATGGCCGCAATTTTCGGAAATTTCCACAATGCGCACTAGACATTACTACTTTAGCACAAAAAGCAGAAATTGCAACTTCCATTAGTTGTTGTTATCGCCATATATTGCTATTTTATATAAAAACGTGGAAATATTGCATAATTGGGTGCCAGGTACCGCAGCTAGATACTGCAGCTGGATATTGCGGAGGTACCTGGCACCGCTGTGGCGACATTGAGGAGGTACCTGGCACTGCTGTGGCGACATTGCGGAGGTACCTGGCACCGCTGTGGCGACATTGCGGAGGTACCTGGCACCGCTGTGGCGACATTGCGGAGGTACCTGGCACCGCTGTGGCGACATTGCGGAGGTACCTGACACCACCGTGGCGTGACACCACCGTGGCGACATCGAGTCGGCGCACCGTAGATAGCCGGTACACCGTAGATGGGGAGACTGCCTAGACGTCAATGGTAGTGTCGGTTGTTGCGGTAGTGGTGACTGCGTGAGTTGTCCGGACGATCCAGGCGCATGGGCGAGGCAGTATGGAGGTAGTCGCATTTTATAACCTTAAAGCGTTCCGCGAGGTAGTAGGCGCCTTCATCCGAGACAATGTACCGAGGATCGAGCTTGACTGTATATCGATAATATGGCTCGAAGTGACAGTAGTCTGGTGTACGGGTCTTACGTTTGTAGCAATAATAGTCTATGTAGGTTGCCTCATTACCGTATGACTGGCGGAGCTCGCGGCTATAGAGGCGGCTGTAGTCACCGTAAGGAAAGCGGCCGGTGTTTCGCTCAGTCTGCCCAGAGGCACTGACGTAGATATAGGCAGTCGGCCAGGCAGACGTGTCCTCGATTGGGGGATGTGAAGCCGCTGGCTTGACACTTCCCTCCTCTGACGTACCTGGCACCTTTCCGAGCGTACCTGGCACCTTTCCGGCGGGCACCTGTCCATTGGTAATGACATCCCCGGCTGTACCTGACACTTGTAAGGGAGCGACTGTGTCCGTGCCAGACAGCTTCCCTGCGGTAATGCCTTCCCCGACCGTACCTGGCACCGGTGAGGTAATCGGTGAGGTAATGACGGTGGAGGCAGTATCTGACAACGATGCAACAGGCTTTTCCGCCATTATCTGAGCGATCCTGCGAGTCAGCGGGGGCTTGAGCCGGATGGTGTATGTAGCAAGGTCGTCTCTTCTGATCTTGTAGAAGAAGGAGGAGGCTAAATCAAGCTGGCGGCAGAGTTTCTCGAGGGTCATCATGTGTGGGCGGTATTTTACGATCTTGTGGATCATTGTTTTATCCGGGAGGAGACACTTGTAGGCATCGTCAGAGGACTCTGCTGGCATCGATGCGGTCATGTGTGTGTCTACTCCCTGGCCTGTCATCTGGTGCCAGGTACCGCTTGCGTGGTACCTGGCACCTATTTCGTCACCGATTCCGGTTGAAGCTGGTTCCGGGTATCCGGCACCGCCGGCAGCGACATCTGCCCTGCGGTACCTGGCACCGGCCCCGGCATGGTACCTGGCACCGGCCCCGGCATGGTACCTGGCACCGGCCCCGGCATGGTACCTGGCACCGGCCTCGGCACCGCTCTCGTCGGCACCGGTCTCGGCATGGTGCCTGGCACCGGTCTCGGCACCAGCCTCGGCATGGTACCTGGCATCGGTCTTCTCCTGATTGTAGGTGCTCAGCAGTTTCTCAAGGAGGCTCTGCTGATCTTTGTCCTTGAGGTCCAGGGGAAGGGATGCCAGGCTGTACTCATCCCGCTTCGAGATGCCATGAAAGCGGGATTCAATGAGCTTGCAGATATACATTTCGACACTTGTGTCGGCTTTCACGAAGGGAGCACCGCACTCGGCTTCCGTCCAGGCTTTGTAAATGAGGCTCAGCGGCAGGTTCATATCGACGAGAAACGATGGGAGCTCGAGTGGTGCGGTTGCCGACGGGGTGTCAGGTACCTCGAGTTTGGTGCGGATCTCGTCGCGGTCGCCGGCTTCGAAGGTGTTCACGTAACCGACCGGGAATCGGCCGAAGCGGCCGGCGCGGCCGGCTACCTGCTTGACGGTCTGCGAGTCGAGGCGGACTTCCTGACGGTTGATGTGCTTGACGATGTCGCGGAAAACGATGCGCTCGATGTTGTAATTCTGACCGATCGCGATGGCATCGGTAGCGACGAGGCAGTCCGTATCGCCCGACTCGAACTTGCGGGCCTCCTCCATTTTGACCTCGTAGGGGAGCTTGCCATAGACGATCGAAGGATGCATGCCATGCTTCTCGAGCCAGGCTGCCATTTCGTAGGCGCCGAGGCGGGAAAAAACGATGTAAGCATCATTTTTGCGAGGTCCCCGGTAGGGTTCTTCCTCAAATTTGAGTTCGCTGGCGCGGTGATGGTCGATCTGCTCATAGTCGTCGCCGCAGAGCTCGATCAGACGCCTGGTAATGTCGAGGCCACTCCATGCGCAGCAAACCTGAACGACGGGGGCGGCTACGCCGAGGATGGCGTTCGTGTAAAGCGAGCCGTCCTCGCCGGAGATCAGCTGGCACTCGTCGATGACCGCCATGTCATAGCGGCGGTCGAAGTCCAGCATCCCGATTGTTTCGGAAATGTGCGTCGCCTCAGGATCGATTTCCTTCTCTTCTCCTGTTGCGAAACTGCATGGCACACCGTAACCCTGGATGACCGTGCGGCCTTCGTACGCAAGCATTCTAAGCGGGCAGAGATAGACCCCGGAAGGCGCATTTGCGAGAGCTGCCATGGCATCGTGTGTCTTGCCGGTGTTGGTTCCGCCGACATGGATGACAAAGTGCCGCCTAAGCTTGCGCGCTTCGTGGAAAAGGTCCGGAATGTGCGACAGCGAGGTGCTACTGATGGAATCGTAGAGGTTGAGCATCTCTTCGACCGGCTTCAGCTGGTATCTTGCGGCGCAGGCGTGGAGGATCTTCGTGTTTGAGGCAACCTTGCGTGCCAGGTACGCGAATACGGCGGCCCAGCCAAGTTCAGATGGGCGGGCTGCGATGCCTCCAACCAGATAATTGATGTTTTCACGCTGACGGCGGGCTCTTGCGGAATAGGCAGAGCGGCCATGGGTGCGGGGATCGGCTTCGTCGGCAGCGATCTCGAGACGGCAACCGATCTCACGGAGAGTCTCTGCCGGGATCTTCAGGTGCTGCATGCGGCGGACATAGTTGTAGAGGGTCTCAGGAGGACGCTTCTTTGCCGACTTAAGACGCTGCAGAGGGAGGCCGGTGTCAGGTACCGATTCGGCCATACCGGTGTCAGGTACCGTTTCTGCCAGCCCTTCTGCCATACCTGACACCTCTATACCTGACACCTCTCCGGGCTTCACCTTTGTGCCGAGAAGGATGCCGTGGATGGGGTCTTCCTGAAGGAGGTGTAGGAAAATGGCTTTTGCCTGTTCGTCGCTTTGAAGGCGGGCAAGTGATACGCGGACCCCTTCGGCGTTAACCATACGGATGTCCCCGGCATAGTTGATGAGATTCAGGATCTTGCCAAGGAGACGGTCAGCGTCTTTCTCAACTTGCTCTATTACTTTGGCGGGGATGTATTTTTCTGCCTCAGAAATGGTGATCTCTCTGTACTGCTCTCTCATGTTTATTTAGATGCTCCGTTGTTTTTTTCGATAATCAACCTGCCTTCTTCCTTTCCCACTTTCAGGACAAACGGGAAGTGATTGCAGGCTACACAGAGTGGGTAATCTTCCCGAGGGAAGATGTGGATGGTAGCAGGATCGAAGAACTGCTGGCCACCGTGATTTTTGAGCCAGGCTATCTTCCCGGTCAGGGAAAAGGCGGTATCCCGGTCTGGGAGGACGTATCCAGGGATGGTGGTGCCAGGTACGTTACCGGTGTTGATGGCTGCGGTGCCAGGTACGTTACCGGCGTTGATGGCTGCGGTGCCAGGTACGTTACCGGTGTTGATGGCTGCGGTGCCAGGTACCATATCTGCGTTGAAGCTGGTCGCGGTGCCAGGTACCGCTTCAGGTACCGTTTCGATGTGGCGGAGGTCTGCGAGCGTGGCTTCCGGGGTTGGCGGAGTTCGGAGGCAGTCGGAGGTCCGGCAGATTTCTTCGTACTCTTCCTGGGTCTCGCTCAGGAGGAAGGCCATGTAGTAGGCGCAGAGGCGATCTTCATTTATGGGAATTGTACCGGCTTTGCCCATGGCAACGATGGTGACGGTGTCAGGTACACGTGACCTGACATAGGCACACACGGCGCGGGCATTCACGAGGCTGCCGGTGATGATTTCGGTGGCGCCGGCTTCAGCGGCGGCGACGATGCCCTGGGTGCCGGCGGAGGTCGAGTGGATCAGGGTCTTGCCCCGGAAGTCGGTCTGTGTGACGTCGTAAGGTGAGTTGCCGAGGTCGCACCCTTCCACTTTGGCTCCGCCCCTCTCGCCGAGAAGAAGCCAGTCAGGATGGGCTGCCTTGAGGGCAAAGGCGTCGTCGAGGCTCCCGATTGGGTAAGAGCGAGCTGCGCCGCCGGCAAATGCGTAACATTCGGTTGTGAAAGCCCGGAAAACGTCGATGATGACGGTGAGGCCGCGGGCATGGCGGGCGCCGTCGATTAGCTCCGTGATATGAATATGCATAGATGGTCCCCTTGGGGCAGAGCCCCGGATCTTAGTGGCTGGTAAATGACGGTGCCAGGTACCAGTACTGGCACCATGGTTGCGTGGCACCGTATACGGCTGGTACCTGGCACCGTATGTGTGTGGAGGCGGTACCTGGCACCGTGTGCAGGCGGTACCTGGCACCGTGCACTGCTGGTACCTGGCACCGTGTGCGGGCGGTACCTGGCACCGTGTGCAGGCGGTACCTGGCACCGTGTGCGGGCGGTACCTGGCACCGTGTTCGGGCGGTACCTGGCACCGTGTGCGGGTGGTACCTGGCACCGTGTGCGGGCGGTACCTGGCACCGTGCACGGCTGGTACCTGGCACCGTGTGCAGGCGGTACCTGGCACCGTATGTGTGTGGAGGCGGTACCTGGCACCGTATGTGTGTGCAGGCGGTACCTGGCACCGTATGTACCGGAAAAAGGGAGGCGTCTGGCGCCTCCCTTCTGTGTGCTGTTTAGTTGAAGTACTCTCTTTCAGCCTTGCGCGCCTCTCTGGTGAACCAGATCAGCACGATGATAAAGACGACGGTGAATGCCAGGTAAAGGTAGGTGTTGATGGGCATCACGTAGTCTGAGATGAGGCCGATGATGCCGGCGATCAGGGAGACAATTGCAAAGATGAGAAGCTTCGGTCCCATCTCTTTCTTGTAGCCCTCGATATCGGTACATTTTCCTGTAGATTTGCTCGGGAGAAGGACTCCCTGCTTGATCTCATTTTTGAACATCAGCAGATACCAGCAGTAGACCAGATAAGTTCCGCATGCTGTGATGAGGATGTCCATCAAAGAAAATATGGAATCATTTGACATGGTGTGTAAGCTGCCTCCTATCTTGTAAGTTTCTTCATGTCCATTATCTGAATCGGCAGGTGCCAGGCACCAGTCAGTTCAGCTGGAGCCACCCTGCCACTTCGCTCTCCATCTCCGATGTCTCGATGAAGGTGTTGTGGAGCACCGGTGCCGTGCGGATATCTTCGATCGCCTGCGGGATCCTGACGCCGCTGATCTTGTGCAGATCGTCGATCAGCTCTTCGTCCGACCTGTCAGCAAGGGACGGGTAAATGGCAGGCACAACGACATTTGCGAACTTATACGGACTCGCGGTGCTTGCGATCACGGCCGGGGTTTCGTCGCCGCATTCGATGCGGTACTTACGGTAGACTTTCGACGCGACGGCCGTGTGGGTGTCGATCACATAGCCCGTCTCTCGCTGGACCTGTGAGATCTCTTCCGCGGTCTCCTCCTCGCTTGCGTAGTTTCCATAGAAGTCGGACAGGCGGCTGTACATCCCGTCCGTGATCTTGTAGACGCCCTGGGAAGAGAGGGACACCATCATCTTCGAGGTGAGTTCACTGTTGTCGCCGGAGATCCGGTAGATCAGGCGCTCAAGGTTCGAGGACACGAGGATGTCCATGGACGGGCTGCTGGTCAGCCGAAATGTTCTGTTCTTATCGTATGCTCCGGTCCGGAAGAAGTCGACCAGAACTTTATTTTCGTTGGATGCGCAAATGAGCTTCTTGACCGGAAGGCCCATGTGTTTTGCGTAGTAGGCAGCCAGGATGTTGCCGAAGTTGCCGGTCGGGACAGTGATGTTGATGCGGTCGCCCGGCTTGATTGCGCCCTGCCCGATCATCTGGCCATATGCATAGAAGTAATAGACAATCTGCGGTACGAGCCGGCCTATATTGATCGAGTTCGCTGATGAGAAGCGAAGTCCATTTGCCCGCATGCGGGCTTCCATATCCTTATCCTGGAATATGTTTTTCACGCCGGTCTGGGCTTCGTCAAAGTTGCCGGTGATGCCGACGACGTGAACGTTGGTGCCGCGCTGGGTGCGCATCTGGAGCTCCTGGACATGGCTGACGCCATCCTTCGGGTAGAATACGATGATTTTGGTGCCAGGTACGTCGGCAAAGCCTGCCATCGCAGCTTTTCCGGTGTCGCCGGATGTTGCGGTCAGGATGACGATGGTGTCATTGATCTTGTTCTTTTTCGCCGCTGTGGTCATGAGGTGCGGCAGGATCGAGAGCGCCATGTCTTTGAAGGCGATGGTCTTGCCGTGGAAGAGCTCGAGGTACCATGCCTGGCCTTCGTGCCTGAGGGGCGCCATGGCCGGGTCGTCGAACTTGGAGTCGTAGGCTTTTTCGATGCAGCTCTTCAGCTCTTTCTCGGTGAAATCGGTGAGCAGGAGGCGCATGACCTGAAATGCTGTTTCCCTGTAGGTCTGGTCCGGGAGTTTATTGAAATCGCCGTCCCACATGGGGAGTTTCTCCGGGACAAAGAGGCCGCCGTCCGGGGCGAGGCCCTGGAGGATTGCCTGGGATGCTGTGACTCTCAGATCCGAATTGCGCGTACTTTTATACATGATCTGCTGCATGAGATAACCACCTTCCACACTGTGACTACGCTGTACCAGTCAAAAATCACTCTTGTAAACCATACAGCTAATAAGAATACATGATTTGAGAGAGTGGCGCAAGGGGAGGAATGGCGGTTTTCGTATGTTTTGAGGGGAGCTGCGGACGGTGCCAGGTACCGTGGCGGCGGGGTGAAAAGTGCCAGGTACCGCGGCGGCGGGGTGAAAGGTGCCAGGTACCGCGGCGGCGGGCGCGAAAGGTGCCAGGTACCGCGGCGGCGGGGTGAAAGGTGCCAGGTACCGCGGCGGGTGAATGGTGCCAGGTACCGCGGCGGGCGCGAAAGGTGCCAGGTACCGCGATGTGGTACCTGGCACCGTTTTCACTGCTTTTCTGCGTTCGCCATGTTGTTGACGGCGGTCTGCAGCGCGGATATGGAGGCGCGGATGATATCGACGTCGACGCCGGCGCCCCAGTAAACCTTCTGGTCGCGGCGGCTCCTGATGCCGACGTATGCGATGGCGCGCGACGAAGAAGATTTCTCAAGCGCGTGCTCTTCGTAGGTCTCAAGGTCGAAGAGAAGTCCGTATGCCCGCTTGAGGGCATTGGAAACAGCGTTCAGGCGGCCATTTCCGGACATGGTAGTCTGCGTCGAAGTGCTGCCTTCCTGCGTCGTGATCGTCGCCATGATGCCGTTCTTCTGGCGGAATTCGACGTGAGAGATGTTGTATGGGGTGCTGATGTCTTCGAACTTGTCGATGAAGAGTTCGAAGATCTGATCGGGTGTGAGTTCCTCGTGCAGGCGGTCGGATTCGATCTTGACCTCGTCACGCAGCGCGCTCGCCATATCTTTCGGCAGGCGGAGTCCGAAGTTGTGCTCGAGGATGAAGCCGATGCCGCCGCGGCCGGACTGGCTGTTGATACGGATGACGTCGGCATCGTAGCTGCGGCCGATGTCGGTCGGGTCGATCGGGATGTAAGGCACGGTCCAGAGGTCCGTATTCTGCTCCTTTCGGTAGTGCATTCCCTTGGAAATGGCATCCTGGTGCGATCCTGAAAATGCCGCAAAGACCAGTGCCCCACCGTATGGCGTACGCGGAGATACGGACATGCCGGTGTATTCCTGGTACCGGTCGACGATGTTGAGCATATTGTCAAAGTGAAGCTTCGGGTCGATGCCCTGTGCATACATATTCATCGCAAGCGTGACGACATCGACATTGCCGGTGCGCTCTCCGTTGCCGAAGATCGTTCCTTCGATACGGTCCGCACCTGCAAGGATTCCCATTTCGGCGTCGGCGACGCCGGTACCGCGGTCGTTGTGCGGATGCAGGGAAAGAACGACGGAGTCGCGATACTTGAGATTTTCTGATATATATTCAATCTGGTCTGCATAAACATGCGGCATGGAGAGCTGCACGGTCGAGGGCAGGTTGATGATCGCCTTGCGGTCTTTGGTCGGCTGCCACACATCGAGGACGGCGTTGCAGACCTCGAGCGCATATTCCGGCTCGGTGCCGGTGAAGGACTCCGGCGAGTACTCGAAACGGTACCTGGCACCGGCTTCGTCGGTCAGCTGCTTTAAGAGCTTTGCGCCGTCGACCGCGATCTGACGGATTTCCTCCTTCGACTTTTTGAAAACCTGCTCGCGCTGGGCGACAGAGGTCGAGTTGTAGACGTGGACGATGGCGTTTTTGCAGCCTTTCAGAGCCTCGAAGGTCTTGCGGATGATGTGTTCGCGGGCCTGGGTGAGGACCTGGACGGTGACGTCGTCCGGGATCATGTCGCGCTCAATGAGGGCGCGGAGAAAATCGTACTCGGTTTCGGAGGCTGCCGGGAAGCCGACTTCGATCTCCTTGAAGCCGATCTCCACAAGAAGCTCGAAGAACCTGAGCTTGGTCTCGAGGTCCATCGGGACAACGAGGGCCTGGTTGCCGTCGCGAAGGTCGACGGAGCACCAGACGGGCGCATGGTCGACATAGGATTTGTCAGCCCACTTGTGGCCGGTGGACGGTGCCAGGTAAAACTGGCGGGTGTATTTTGTATAGTCCATCATGGTAGCAATACCTCTTTTTCGTTGTTGGGATATAGGTGCCAGGTACCTGAGCGGCAGGTGCCAGGTACCTGTGTGGCAGGTGCCAGGTACCCGTGCGGCAGGTGCCAGGTACCTGTGTATCATTCCCGGTTTGCGAGTTCTTCTGCGATGTCCTCCCAGGTGAGTCCGCGCTCGACCATGAGGACCATCATATGGTACAGGAAGTCTGCCATTTCATAGCGTACTTCCTCCCGGTTCGGATTTTTGGCTGCGATGACGATCTCAGTTGCCTCCTCGCCGCATTTCTTGAGAATCTTGTCGATTCCCTTGTCGAAGAGATAGTTCGTGTAGGACCCCTCCTTCGGGTGGACTTTGCGGTCGGCGATGACGCTGTAGACCTGCCCGAGTACCTTCATCGGGCTCTTGTCGACGTAATCCTTCTTCAGGATCGTCCGGTAGAAGCAGCTGCGGTTGCCGGTATGGCACGCCGCGCCGATCTGCAGCACCTTCGCGAGGAGGGTGTCGTTATCGCAGTCGACCTTCATTTCGCGGACATACTGATAATGGCCGCTTGTTTCGCCTTTGACCCAGAGTTCCTGACGGCTGCGTGACCAGTAAGTCATGACGCCGGTCTGCACCGTTTTCTCAAATGATTCTCTGTTCATGTACGCGACCATCAGGACTTCGTTGCTTTTGTAGTCCTGTACGACGCACGGAACCAGACCCTTGTCGCCGGTCCTGAGATCCTCCCACCTGACCGAGCTCTCGAAAAGGGTCAGATCGACTCCCATCGATTTGAGTTCCGCCTTCATCGACATAATGTCCGTCTCCGGGTCCCGGAAGGAATTCTCGCAGAGGCCAGAGACATTTTCCTGACTCAGGATGCCCAGCTTCTCTTCCATCGGGAGGGCTTCGGAGCCTTCGACGAAGATGGTCTGAGGGACGGCTGCGAAGCTTTCGGACTTCAGGCGGTCCTTCCGGTATAGGGAAATGTCTGTCAGCGCCACGATTGCACTTGCATACTTTTCAATTGCAATGCGGGACTCATTATCGAGGACTTCGCCTTTTCGAGCGTCGATACAGACACCGATCTTGTCGCGTCCGAAACGCTTTGAGACTTCCTCGAGCATCGCCATATTGGAAGGCTTCGAGAAGTTCAGGATCGCTTTGCGGGCGCCCGTGTAAAGAATTTTCTTGACGTCCTCGACCCGCTTGATGTTGCCGAGCCCCCAGACGGGGATGTCGACCTTGCGGACGATGTTGCGCTCGAGCGTGAGCGACTGGTCGTGCGCGGCGTCAGCTTTCTCGTCCTGCCCGGCAGGGCTCAGGTCGAAAATGAGCAGCTCGTCGGCGCCCAGGTTGCTGTAATGCGCGGCAAGCGCGATGGCATCGCCGCCCTCATAGGGCGCCGCGTCCGTGAAAGACGTGACCGCCATGCCGTCCTTAAGAAAAATCGCTGAAACCAGTTTTTTCTGCATAAGTCCTCCTCCGGTACCTCTCCTCCGGTACCTGGCACCGTATGCCTCGGCCGTACCTGGCACCGCTCTGCCGGCACCCCCTGCGGTACCTGGCACCGTACGCCTTTGCCGATACCAGGCACCACCTGCGGTACCTGGCACCGCTCTGCCTCGGCCGTACCTGGCACCGCTCTGCCTCGGCTGGTACCTGGCACCGCTCTGCCTCGGCACCTCCCCTGCGGTACCTGGCACCTAATCTTCAGATGCTGCCCTTGGTCGAAAGAACATCCGTGATCCTTGGGTCAATCTTCGTTGCCTCATCCAGCGCTTTTCCGAACGCCTTGAACATAGCTTCCGCCATATGATGGTCATTGCCCAGCGTCAGCACTTTGAGGTGCAAATTCATCATGGCGCTGTAGGAGATGGCATAAAAGAATTCCCTTACCATCTGCGTCGACATATTCCCGATCTTGTCTGCCTGAAATGGCGCTTCATATGAGAAGCTTGGTCTCCCGCACAGATCGATCGCACACAGGACCAGGACCTCATCCATCGGAAGAATACGGCTGCCATAGCGCTGGATGCCCTTCTTGTCTCCGGCCGCCTCGCGAATCGCCTGTCCGATCACGATGCCGGTGTCCTCGATCGTGTGGTGGTCATCGACCGACAGATCGCCATCGACCTTGACCGACAGATCAAAGAGACCATGCCTGCCAAACTCGTCCAGCATGTGGTCGAAAAACCCCACACCAGTGTCGACCTGAGTCTCTCCTGTGCCATCGAGATTCAGCTGGACTTCGATGCTCGTTTCCTTGGTATACCGTTCAACTTCTGCAATTCTGGCCATAATCCTCTCCTATCGGTGCCAGGTACCATTCTCCCGATCTCCTGCCGGTGCCAGGTACCATACTGCCGGTTCCTCATGCCGGTGCCAGGTACCATTCCAGGCACCAGTCTTCCGGCCTTCCGCCGGTACCTGGCACCTCTTTATTCTTCTCCCTCGAATCTCACTGCGATGGAGTTTGCGTGTGCCGTCAGTTTCTCTGCTTTTGCAAATGTTTCGATGTCCTTATGCACCGCCCTCAACGCCTCTTCCGAGTAGCAGACGATGCTTGATTTCTTCACGAAGTCGTCGACGGACAGCGGGCTGAAGAATCTTGCGGTCCCGCCGGTCGGCAGGATGTGGTTCGGTCCCGCGAAGTAGTCGCCGAGCGGTTCGGACGAGTACGCCCCCAGGAACATCGCGCCCGCATTATGGACCCTTGTCATGACGTCAAATGGATTTTCCGTCACGATCTCGAGGTGCTCGGGTGCGATCGCATCCACTGTCTCAATGCCCTCGGCAAGGCTGTCGACCACCAGAATATATCCATGATTGTCGAGCGACTTTTTGATGATCTCCGCGCGCGACAACGTCTTGAGATATTCATCGATTTCCTTCGATGTGTCCTCAGCCAGCTTCTGGCTGGTCGTGACCATGATGGCGCTTGCCATTTCATCGTGCTCAGCCTGACTAAGGAGGTCTGCACCCACAAAATGTGCATTTGCAGTCTTATCTGCAAGCACCACGATCTCACTCGGACCGGCGATCGAGTCGATTCCGACCTGTCCGTAGACGGATTTTTTTGCAAGTGCCACGAAAATGTTCCCCGGCCCGACGATCTTATCAACTCTTGGAATGGTCTCCGTACCGTATGCAAGAGCAGCAACTGCCTGTGCACCTCCAACTTTGTAGATCACATCCGCGCCCGCTTCGTGCGCAGCCACGAGGGTGTTCGGACTTACCTTGCCATCTTTGCCAGGCGGCGTGACCATGACGACTTCCTTCACGCCTGCGACCTTGGCCGGGACGATGTTCATGAGGACCGAGGAAGGATAGACCGCCTTTCCGCCAGGGACGTACACACCTACACGGCTAAGCGGGGAAATCTTCTGTCCAAGGAGAATCCCATTTTCCTGAGAATCGAACCAGGAAGTGCGCCTCTGCTTCTCGTGATAGCTTCGAATGTTGACAAGCGCTTTGCGGATGACGTCAAGAAGATCTTTGGAGACCGCTTCGTAAGCCTCCATGATCTCGCCATCGGTGACGCGGACGTTGTCCGCCGTCAGCTCGACATGGTCGAACTGGGCGGTGTAGCCAAAAAGCGCCTTGTCACCTTCCGCCCGGACCGTCTCGACGATCTCGCGGACCGACTTCTCGTAGGTGCCATAGTCCGTGCGGTTTCTGCTCAGCAGGTTGCCGAGTACTTCGCGGCGGGTCGTCTCATCCAGTTTCACAATTCTCATGGTCTCCTCCTATCGGTGCCAGGTACCATGCCAGTGCCAGGTACACGTCTCGGTGCCAGGTACCATACCGGTGTCAGGTACACGTCTCGGTGCCAGGTACCATGCCGGTGCCAGGTACCATACCGGTGCCAGGTACACGTCTCGGTGCCAGGTAC
>Ga0326514_10001601_pt1 | contig 14695 bp, 11 predicted proteins | sample 3_2548_0518_D_FD_203653 | JGI IMG/M metagenome (GOLD analysis project Ga0326514, IMG submission 203653) | Bovine rumen microbial communities from UC Davis, California, United States - 3_2548_0518 | ecosystem: Host-associated > Mammals > Digestive system > Stomach > Rumen | place: USA...
ATATAATACTTATAGCTTCTTTGCGCTTTACGCTAACGTGGATGGGTATGAAGCCCCCTCCAACCTCCCCCGAAGAGGGGAGGCTCCTGAGATTGACCGCTGGATACTGTCTTGCCTGAACACCCTCATCAAGGGTGTGCAGAAAGAGCTTGACAACTTCGACCCCACGCGTGCCGGCCGCCTCATCGATGCCTTCGTCAACGACGACCTGTCGAACTGGTACGTGCGCCTGAACCGCAAGCGCTTCTGGGGCAAGGACATGAGCGACGACAAGCGCTCAGCCTACGACACACTCTACACCTGCCTGCTGACCGTTGCCAAACTGCTGGCACCCTTTGCACCCTTCTATGCCGACCAGCTGTATCAAGACCTGGGCGGCGAGAAGGACAGCGTGCATCTGGACAAGTTCCCCGTGGCCGATGAGAGCCTCATCGACACCGACCTGGAAGCCCGCATGGAGATGGCCCAGAAGATTACCTCGATGGTGCTCGCCCTGCGCAAGAAGGTGAACATCAAGGTGCGCCAGCCGCTGCAGGCCATCATGATTCCTGCCAACGACGAGCAGAAGAAGCATATTGAAGCCGTGAAGCAGCTCATCATGAACGAGGTGAACGTGAAAGAGCTGAAATTTGCTGAGAGCCAGGGTATTCTGGTCAAGAAGGTAAAGTGTAACTTCAGGACTATGGGTAAGAAGTTCGGCAAGCTGATGAAGGGTGTGGCAGCCGCCGTCGATGCACTCTCGCAGGAGCAGATAGCCGAACTGGAGCAGCAGGGCACCATCGGCATCAGCGTTGAAGGACAGGCGCTGACGGTGGAGGCCGCCGACGTTGAGATTATCAGCGAGGATATTCCCGGCTGGCTGGTGTCGAACGAAGGCTCGCTGACCGTTGCCTTAGAGGTGGAACTGACCGACGCGTTGCGCCAGGAGGGCATGGCTCGCGAGATGATCAACCGTGTGCAGAATATCCGCAAGGAAAGCGGCTTTGAGATTACCGATCGCATACAGATAACCATTGCCCCGCAGGCCGAACTTGACGCCGCCGTAGGAGCCTTTGGCGAGTACATCAAGGCACAGGTTTTGGCCGACAGCATCGAGATTGCTCCCAACGACGGCGCCGAAATAGACTTCGACGACTTTAAAGTGAACATCAAAGTAACCAAATCCTAATAATTATGTCAACAGAAAAAACACGCTACAGTGACGAAGAACTCGAGGAGTTCCGCACGATCATTAACGAGAAGTTAGCCCTGGCTAAACGTGACTACGACCAGATGATGTCCGTCATTACCAACCAGGACTCGAACGACGTGGACGACACATCGCCAACGTACAAGCCCCTGGAGGAAGGCAGCTCCACACAGTCGAAGGAGGAAATCATCACGATGGCTGCACGCCAGCAGAAGTTCATTCAGGGACTGAAGGCAGCCCTTGTGCGTATAGAGAACAAGACTTACGGCATTGACCGCCTGACGGGCAAACTCATTCCCAAGGAGCGCCTGAAGGCCGTGCCCCATGCTACGCTCAGCGTGGAGTCGAAAATGAATCAGAAGAAGTGAGAAGCAACCGCCGTCTACTATCGGCAGGATGGCTGGCTGCACTCATCGTCATCGGCAGCATCCTGACAGACCAGCTTATCAAGGTATGGGTGAAAACCAGCATGGCCCTGCATGAAAGCATCCGCATCACCGGCTGGTTCTACATATCGTTTGTTGAAAACAACGGTATGGCCTACGGCATGCAGATTGGCTCCAAGCTGGCGTTGTCGCTCTTCCGCGTGGTGGCTATCGCATTGCTGTGCTACTATCTGTGGCTGCAAGTCAGGAAGCAGGCCAAGACGGGCTACATCGTCTGTCTGGCCATGGTGCTGGCCGGTGCCATCGGCAACCTCATCGACTGCATGTTCTACGGTCTGGTGTTCAATGCCTCGTCTGAAGCATACGTCAGTTATTTCGTTGATTTCGGCACGGGCTATGCGCCATTCCTGATGGGTAAGGTCGTAGACATGTTCTACTTCCCGCTCATTGTCACCACATGGCCGGAGTGGGTGCCGCTGTGGGGCGGACAGGAGTTTATATTCTTCAGTCCCGTCTTCAACTTTGCCGATGCCAACATTTCGGTGGGTGTTGTCCTGCTGTTACTGTTCTATAGGAAGGAAATCAGTCAAATAAGTTTGAAACGTGATTAGGCCGACTTTGTTCTTTGCCCTTGTCGCTACCCTTGCCGTCGTATCGTGCAAGCCGTCAGTACCGTCTCGCTATATCCAGCCTGACGACATGGAGGATTTGCTCGTTGACTACCACATTGCGCAAGCCATGGCCGAACAGGGCATGAAAAACCAAGACGAGCGTAACTACGACCAGACACTCTATTTTGCCTCGGTGCTGGAGAAGCATGGTGTGACGAAGGCCGACTTCGACTCCTCGCTGGTGTACTATTACGTGCGTGCCGACCGTTTTGCCGATATCTACAGGAATGTAGCCGAGCGGCTGAGCCACCAGGCTTTGGAGCTGGGAGCGTCGGAGGGCGAGGTGAACCGCTTTGCCAACCTCAGTTCCAGCGGTGACACCATCAACGTGTGGGCTGGCCATCTGTCAGCCATCCTGTTACCTTATCCCCCCTATCATCTGTTCAGTTTTGAGCAGAAGGCCGACACGTCATTCCGAAAGAGCGACGCCTTCATGTTTATCTTGAATTCTGACTTTATGTATCAGAGTGGCATGCGTAGTGCAGAGGCCTGCATATCGATACGCTATGACAACGATACCGTGGTAAGCCGCACAACGGGTATGTCGTCGACAGGCATCAACCAGATACGTGTGCCTGCACTCGACGGCCACATGGCCCGCGAGATACGCGGCTACGTCTACCTGACGCCGGAAAAAGAGACAAGCCCGTCGATGAAGATGATGGTCATCAGGAATATCCAACTCATCAAATTCCGCAAAAAGGAAGAGCCTAAAACCACAGTTGTTGAGGACTCTTTGAAAACCAAGAAATTAGAATAACTAAAAACTATAAGTGTATGAATCTGAAAATCCGCTTAGCACTCATGAACTTCCTGGAGTTTGCCGTCTGGGGAGCCTATCTTACCTGTATGGGCCTCTATTTAGGCCGCATCGGAATGGCTTCAGAAATTGGCTATTTCTTTGCCATGCAGGGACTTGTCAGTATCTTTATGCCAGCACTCATCGGCATCGTGGCCGACAAGTGGATACCGGCTCAGCGCCTGCTGGGCTATTGTCATCTGCTGGCCGGACTCTTTATGTTTGCTGCCGCCTACTATGGCCACACCGCCGGAGAGAGTGCCCAGTTCGGCGTGCTCTTCCTGCTCTACAGCGTCAGCGTAGCCTTTTACATGCCCACGATTGCGCTTGTCAACTCTGTGGCCTACAATGCGCTGACGAAGGCCGGCATGGACATCGTTAAGGACTTTCCGCCCATCCGCGTCTTTGGCACCGTCGGCTTCATCTGTTCTATGTGGCTGGTAGACCTGGCCGGATTCAAGGACAATGAGATGCAGTTCGTCACGTCGGGTGTGCTCAGTATCGTGCTGTTCCTCTATACCTACACACTGCCTGCCTGTCCGCTGGCACCCAAGGATCAGGTCAAGTCGCTGGTAGACGCTTTCGGATTGCGGGCATTCACGCTGTTCAAGCAGAAGGATATGGCCATCTTCTTTATCTTCTCGTCGCTCTTAGGTGTCAGCCTGCAGATTACCAACGGCTTTGCCACACCCTATATTGAGAGTTTCAAGGCCATTCCCGAGTACGCCTCCACATTCGGTGTGCAGCACGCCAACATCCTGTATTCGCTGTCGCAGGTCAGCGAAACATTCTGCATCCTGCTCATACCCTTCTTCATGAAGCGCTATGGTATCAAGCAGGTTATGCTCATTGCCATGTTTGCCTGGGTGCTGCGCTTCGGGTTCCTCGGTATGGGCAATCCTGGTACGCCGGGTGTCCTGCTCTTTATCTTCTCCATGCTGATTTACGGTCTCGCCTTCGACTTCTTCAATATCTCGGGTTCGCTCTTTGTCGACAGGACTACCGACCCGGCTATCCGTTCGTCGGCACAGGGACTCTTCATGCTGATGACCAACGGACTGGGTGCCTCCATAGGCTCTATTGCTGCTCAGGCAGTTGTCAATGCCAACACGGCTGCCGACGGCACGGTGGCATGGACTACGGTCTGGATGATCTTCTCCGTCTATGCACTGGTAGTGGGAGTTGTCTTTGCCTTAGTCTTCCATCCCAAGAAGATTTAAGAGTATGGAGCGGGTTGAGTTGGTCTATAAGGATATGTCTGAGATCGTCGGAAGCGACGGGTTTACTATTGTCAGACTCACCGATGCCGATGAGCAGCGGGCACTCTGCATTATCTGCGACAAGCTTATAAGCGACCAGCTCAACTTGCGATTCACAAACGTCCCCGGGCGTGAACAGATGCTGCCGGAGGTGTTATGGGCTATGCTGAAAGAACAGGGATTATCAGGCTTTGAACTGATGATTACCGGTATTGAAGACGGCCATTACTGTGTTGTGCTTATCAACAGGCATACCTTATCGTATAAGCCTATCAGGATGAGCGATGCCGTGCTGCTCCATGTCATTTCGCGCGTACCTATTTTTATATCTAACGACCTGATGAATCGCCAATGTTCGGCCTACAACCCAGGTGCCACGGGCATTTCCATACCCATCAACACCATGGGGATGAAACAGCTGAACAAGGAGTTGGCCCGGGCCATCGAAGCAGAGGATTACCGATTAGCCTCGCATTTGCATGAAGAGATAACCAGGAGGCGGCATCAATGAAAGAAACAAGGTTTTTCTACGTGCCCGATGCAGCCGTGCTTACTGAACTGCCGTCAGGTGAGGCCACCCATGCGCTGAAAGTGCTGCGGCTGACGGAGGATGACGAGATCATGCTGATGGACGGTCAGGGGTGTTTCTACAAGGCAGTAGTGACGATGGCTACCAACCACCATTGTGTTTACACCATTACCGAACAACTACCCCAGCCGCGGCAATGGCAGGGACATATCCACCTGGCCATTGCGCCTACAAAAATGAATGAGCGCATGGAGTGGATGGCTGAAAAAGCCGTTGAGGTGGGACTTGACGAACTGTCGTTCCTGAACTGTCAGTTCTCTGAGCGTCGCAGCATGAAGACAGAGCGCATAGAGAAAATTGTGGTGTCGGCCATGAAACAGAGTCGCAAGGCCTATCTGCCCAGAGTCAACGACCTTACTTCGTTCAGCGATTTTATCAACGCTCAGCAGTCGGGCCATCGTTACATCGCCCATTGTTACGAAGAGATACCCCGTGTGAATCTCTTTGATGCTCTCTGCCGGCTGGATGCCGAAGAAGACACCCTCGTCCTGATAGGTCCCGAAGGCGATTTCAGTATCGGTGAGGTTCAGCAGGCAGTAAATGCAGGCTTTATCTCTGTCAATCTGGGCGACAGTCGCTTGCGTACGGAAACGGCAGGTCTCTCAGCCGTGATGATGATGCAGTTATCAAAACAAATAATCTTGTGAATGTTTAGGAAATACTTTTTCTCCGTTATAGCGGTCATGGCCGCGCTGACTGCCGGAGCAGATACGGTAAATCTTAGGAACCTGTTTGTGGAAATGCCCGACACGGTTATTCCCTATCTTTCAAGAAACAACCGGCTTGACTTTGTTGACTTTATGGATTCCAACATGAAGGCAGAGGTGACCAATGCGCTTGGCGGTAAAAGTGTAATGACAGCCCTTGCAGATGATTCTATCTCCATCAGTCTGAGCGAGGCTACCAAAGTTGACTTGCTTCTGCTTACGGTTGCAGAGCCTGTTGACAGCACAAAGCAGGTTATCTGTCTCATACAGACGGTAGGCCCCCGTGACGGCTATCAGGAGAGTGTCGTCAAGTACTTTTCGCTGAACTGGCAAACGCTCAGTTATGTACCAAAACTGTCTGTTACAGACCAGAAGCGAATTTCTGGTTTAACGAAAACGTCAAGTATTCTTAAAATGTATAGCAAAAAACTTAATAAACTATAAATACCGCAATCAAATTACAGGAAAACTCATTGCAATAGAATATTTTTTGTATTTTTGCAGTGTGTTTTTCATGGTATTAGATTATTAAGGTTAATTGAGTAAACCAATTGTCGTGATGACAAGACAGTTTACCGCCTTATTCGTGTTCATTGATATAACACGATGAAAGGACTTAAAAGGAGAGCCTGTGAAGGTTCTCCTTTTTTTTGATTTTTTTTTATCCATTTCTTGTGAGAACGATTTTTTTGCTGTAACTTTGCAGCCGATTTGCAACACGGACACTTATTATTGAATCTGCTTTATGTGTGGAATAGTTGGATATATTGGCAATAAAGAGGCCTTTCCCATACTGATAAAGGGTCTTCGCCGCCTTGAATATCGTGGTTACGATAGTGCTGGTGTCGCCATGATTGGCAACGATAGCGAACTGAATGTATATAAAGCAAAGGGAAAGGTTGACAATCTTTGTGAATACTGTGCCGACAAGGATGTCAGCGGAAGCATTGGCATCGCCCACACACGCTGGGCCACTCATGGCGAACCGTCTGCACGAAATGCCCATCCCCACTATTCGGAGAGCCATAACCTGGCCATCATCCATAACGGTATTATTGAGAACTACGCCGAGATAAAGGAAAAGCTGATAGCCAAAGGTGTGCATTTTACATCGGACACAGATACCGAGGTGCTTGTTCAGCTGGTAGAGTATATCATGAACCGCAAGCAGCTCGACCTGCTGTCAGCCGTTCAGGTGGCCTTGTATCAGGTGATAGGAGCATACGCCATTGCCATCATCGACAAGCGTGACCCTGACCAGATTATTGCTGCCCGCAAGCAGAGTCCGCTGGTGGTGGGAATCGGGCACGATGAGTTTTTCATTGCCTCAGACGCCAGCCCCATCGTGGAATATACCGACAAGGTGGTGTATCTGGAAGACGGCAACATTGCCGTCATCCGCCGTGGCGAGGAACTGAAGGTGGTGAGCATACTCAATGAGCAGCAGGAACTGCATGTGAAGACCGTCGACATAGACCTTGGACAGATTGAGAAGGGCGGCTATCCGCACTTCATGCTCAAGGAAATCTTCGAACAGCCCGAGTGCTTGACAAACTGCATGCGTGGCCGCGTCAATGTGGAAGCCGACCACGTGACCCTCTCCGCACTCATCGACCACCGCCGCCAGCTCATCAATGCCAAGCGCGTGGTGATTGTGGCATGCGGCACATCGTGGCATGCCGGACTCATTGGCAAGCAGATGATTGAGTCGCTGGTGAGAATTCCTGTAGAGGTAGAATATGCCAGCGAATTCCGATACCGCAATCCCGTTGTGGGCAAGGATGACGTCGTGGTGGCCATCTCGCAGAGCGGTGAAACCGCCGACACGCTGGCCGCCGTACAGCTGGCCAAGGAGAAAGGCGCTTTCATCTATGGTGTTTGCAACGCCATAGGCAGCAGTATACCGCGTGCCACAGATACCGGCACCTATATCCATGTGGGGCCTGAGATTGGCGTGGCTTCGACAAAGGCGTTTACCGGACAGGTTACCGTGCTCACCATGATGGCACTCGCCATGGGTGAGGCCAAAGGTACCATCGGGCGCGACGAGTATCTGAAGATTGTAAAGGGACTGAGCGAAATACCCGACAAGATACGCGAGGTGCTGAAGACCAATGACAAGGTGGCTGACCTTGCGCGTACCTTTACCTATGCCCATAACTTCCTCTATCTGGGACGCGGATATTCCTATCCCGTTGCCTTGGAGGGCGCGTTGAAACTGAAGGAGATCAGTTATATCCATGCCGAGGGCTATCCCGCAGCAGAGATGAAACACGGCCCCATCGCCCTGATCGACTCCGACATGCCTGTCGTGGTGATTGCCACCCACAACGCCATGTATGAGAAGGTGCTGTCGAACATCCAGGAAATCAAAGCCCGTCAGGGCAGGGTGATTGCCCTCGTCTCGAAGGGCGATGAAACCATCTCGAAGATTGCCGACGAGACCATCGAACTGCCTGACGTGATGGAGTGCCTGGAACCGCTGGTGGCTACCATTCCCTTACAGCTGTTGGCCTACCACGTTGCCGTTTGCAAAGGTAAGAATGTTGACCAGCCGAGAAACCTGGCAAAGTCAGTAACCGTTGAATAATCACATAAGGCGATTCGTTTTATAAACGTTTCGCCTTTTTTATAAACCCCAAAAATGACAAAGAAAAAAGTTACACTCGTCTTACAAGATGGAACAACGTTCCAAGGAGAGAGTTTCGGCTATGAAAAGCCGGTGGCCGGAGAGGTTGTGTTCAACACAGCCATGATGGGCTATCCAGAGTCGCTCACCGATCCGTCGTATGCCGGTCAGCTGTTGACGCTGACCTTCCCCTTAGTAGGTAATTATGGCGTGCCTCCCTTTACCTTCGCTGCCGACGGCCTGCCGACGTTCATGGAGAGCGACCGCATCTATGCCAAGGCCATCATCGTCAGCGACTACTCCGCAGAGTATAGTCACTGGAATGCCGTGGAAAGCCTGAGCCAGTGGCTGAAACGCGAGCAGGTGCCCGGGGTTACCGGCATCGACACACGCCAGCTGACAAAGGTGCTGCGCGAGCATGGTGTCATGATGGGCCATCTGGTCTTTGAGGGTGACGAGTCTGAGCAGACATACGAAGACTATGGTGCCATCAACTGGGTGGAGCGCGTCAGTTGTAAAGATGTCATCCGCTATAACGAAGGAGCAGGACGCAAGGTGGTCCTGGTGGACTGCGGCGTGAAGGCTAACATCATACGCTGTCTTGTCAATCGGGGGGTCGAGGTCGTTCGTGTACCCTGGAACTACGACTATACCGGCCTCGACTTCGACGGTCTCTTCCTGGCTAACGGTCCCGGTGATCCAGACAAGTGTACAGAGGCTGTCGACGTGTTGAAAAGACAAATGTCGCATAGTCGCAAACCCATCTGCGGCATCTGCATGGGAAACCAGTTGCTGGCAAAGGCAGGAGGGGCCACCATCTATAAACTGAAGTATGGCCATCGCTCGCACAACCAGCCCGTACGCGAAGTGGGAACAAACCGCTGCTACGTGACATCGCAGAACCACGGATATGCCGTTGATGCAGCCACGTTGGGCAGTGACTGGCGTGAATTGTTTGTCAACATGAACGACGGCTCCAACGAGGGTATACGCCACCAGACGAATCCCTGGTTCTCCAGCCAGTTCCATCCTGAGGCCTGCTCAGGCCCCGTAGACACCGAATTTATGTTTGACCGTTTTATTGAAGCATTGTAAAGAAGATGAAAGACCAGAATATCAAGAAAGTACTGCTGCTGGGCTCAGGAGCCTTGAAGATAGGTGAAGCCGGCGAGTTCGACTATAGTGGGTCGCAGGCCTTGAAGGCCCTCCGCGAAGAGGGTGTCAGGACGTTGCTCATCAACCCCAATATTGCCACCGTGCAGACCAGCGAAGGGGTTGCCGACGAAATCTATTTCCTGCCGGTACAGCCCTATTTCGTTGAGAAGGTGATAGAAAAGGAGCGCCCCGACGGCATTCTGCTGGCCTTTGGCGGACAGACGGCTCTGAACTGTGGTGTCGAACTCTACAAGAGCGGCGTCCTTGAGAAGTATGACGTCAAGGTGCTGGGCACGCCCGTTCAGGCTATCATGGACACGGAAGACCGTGAACTGTTCGTGAAGAAATTAGACGAGATCGGCGTGAAGACCATTAAGTCGCAGGCCTGCGACAATATAGCCTCAGCACGTCAGGCTGCCGCCGATTTGGGCTATCCTGTCATCATCCGTGCTGCCTATGCCCTGGGTGGTTTAGGCTCCGGCTTCTGCGATAATGAAACTGAGTTGGACGCTCTGTGTGAGAAAGCCTTTGCATTCTCACCGCAAGTGCTGGTGGAAAAATCGCTGAAGGGCTGGAAGGAGATAGAGTACGAGGTGGTTCGCGACCGCTACGACAACTGTATCACCGTCTGCAACATGGAAAACTTCGACCCTCTGGGCATCCATACCGGAGAGAGCATTGTCATTGCACCGTCGCAGACGCTGACAAATGCTGAATACCACAAACTGCGTGCCCTGGCCATCAAGATCATCCGTCATATCGGCATCGTGGGTGAGTGTAACGTGCAGTATGCCTTTGACCCGCAGTCAGAGGACTATCGCGTCATCGAGGTCAACGCCCGCCTGTCGCGCTCATCGGCGCTGGCCTCAAAGGCTACAGGCTATCCGCTGGCCTTCGTGGCTGCCAAACTGGGAATGGGCTATGGCTTGTTTGAACTGAAGAACTCTGTGACCAAGACCACCAGCGCCTTCTTTGAACCTGCCCTCGACTATGTGGTCTGTAAGATTCCACGCTGGGACTTGTCGAAGTTCCACGGCGTTGACAAGGAACTGGGCTCGTCGATGAAGTCGGTGGGCGAGGTGATGGCCATCGGACGTAACTTCGAGGAGGCTATCCAAAAAGGCCTGCGCATGATAGGACAGGGCATGCACGGCTTTGTCGAGAACAAAGAGCTGAAGATTGCCGATATCGACGCCGCGCTGCGTGAACCTACCGACAAGCGTATCTTCGTCATCTCAAAAGCCATGCACATGGCGGAATACGACATTGACAAGATTCATGAGTTGACAAAGATTGACCGCTGGTTCCTTGAGAAGCTGAAGCATATCATTGAGATTGACGAACGGCTGAAGAAGCAGAACATCAACACCCTGGAGCAGCACCTGTTGAGAGAGGCAAAGACCTATGGCTTTACTGATTTCCAGATAGCACGTGCTGTAGGCCTGGAAAGCGAGATTGGCAACATGCACAAGGCCCTGCTCCTGGTGCGCAACCGCCGCAAACAGATGGGAATACTGCCCGTCGTCAAGCAGATAGACACGCTGGCAGCAGAATATCCGGCTCAGACCAACTATCTTTACGTGACTTACTCAGGCAACAAGAGCGATATCCAGTTTGAGCACGACGGACGCAGCATTATCGTGCTGGGTAGCGGTGCCTACCGTATAGGCTCCAGCGTAGAGTTCGACTGGTGTGGCGTTCAGGCCTTGAACACCATTCGCAAAGAGGGCTGGCGCAGCATCATGATTAACTACAACCCGGAAACGGTCTCTACCGACTATGACATGTGCGACCGTCTGTATTTTGACGAACTGACCTTTGAGCGTGTGCTCGATATCATTGACATGGAGATGCCCCACGGCGTCATCGTGTCCACCGGCGGACAGATTCCCAACAACCTGGCTGTCTATCTGGACGAGCAGCATGTGCCTATTCTCGGCACTTCGGCACAGGACATTGACGGGGCTGAGGACCGTGCCAAGTTCTCGCAGATGCTGAATGAACTGGGCGTCAATCAGCCGGAATGGTCGGCCCTGACAAGCATGGACGACATCGACAAGTTTGTCAATCGCGTCGGCTTCCCGGTCTTGGTGCGTCCCAGCTATGTGCTCTCAGGCGCCGCCATGAACGTCTGCTCCAACAAGGACGAACTCGAAAGGTTCCTTCAACTGGCTGCCAATGTCAGCGAGGACCATCCCGTTGTCGTTTCCAAATTCATTGAGCATGCCAAGGAGATAGAGATGGATGCTGTGGCTAAGGACGGCGAGATTCTGGCCTACGCCATCAGCGAGCATATTGAGTTTGCAGGCGTACACTCTGGCGATGCCACCATTCAGTTCCCGCCACAGAAACTCTACGTAGAGACCGTGCGCCGTATCAAGCGCATATCACGACAGATAGCTAAGGCCTTGCACATCAACGGACCGTTCAACATCCAGTTCATGGCACGCCAGAACGACATCCTGGTCATTGAGTGCAATCTGCGTGCCTCACGCTCGTTCCCCTTTGTCTCAAAGGTGCTGAAACTGAATCTCATAGAACTGGCCACAAAGGTGATGCTGGGCCTGCCAGTAGAGAAACCCTCGAAGAATCTCTTCGACCTCGACTATGTGGGCATCAAAGCCAGTCAGTTCTCGTTTAACCGCCTGCAGAAGGCCGACCCCGTGCTTGGAGTTGACATGGCATCGACAGGTGAGGTAGGGTGTATTGGCGACAATACGGATACAGCCTTGCTGAAGTCGATGCTCTCCGTGGGCTATCGCATTCCCAAGAAGACGGTGCTGCTGTCTACCGGCGGTGCCAAACAGAAGGCCGACATGCTGGATGCTGCCCGTATGCTGACAGACCACGGCTACGAGATCTATGCTACAGGCGGAACCTCGAAATACCTGACAGAGAACGGCATTGCCAATACGCTTGTCTATTGGCCGTCTGACCAAGGAACGCCACAGGCTCTCGACCTGTTGCATCAGCACCAGATAGACATGGTTGTCAATATTCCGAAGGATCTGACGACGCACGAACTGACCAATGGCTACAAGATTCGTCGTGCCGCCATTGACCTGAATGTCCCGCTGATAACCAATGCCCGACTGGCCGCTGCCTTTATCCACGCCTTCTGCACCGTTGGTATCAAAGGCATAGGTATCAAAGCATGGTCAGAGTACAAATAATTGCCGTGAAAAATTGAAAAAATGGTGCAATAATTTGGTAATTCCAAATTATTGCATTATTTTTGCATACTGAAACCAATAAACTTCTAATCGGATGGATGTCACGAACTCTTTAGAATCACAAATCAACCGTAGTGATTATAAGATATTGATTGTTGACGATGTGGTGAGCAACGTTCTGCTGCTGAAGATATTGCTTACCAACGAGAAATTCCAGGTTTGCACGGCAAACTGTGGAAATATGTGCGTTGAGCAGGCGAAGGCAGAAAAGCCCGATCTGATATTGCTCGACGTGATGATGCCCGACATCAGTGGCTTTGACACAGCGGTAATCCTGAAGAAAGACCCCGAACTGAAAGATATACCCATCATCTTCCTCACGGCGCTGAACTCGCCACAAGACCTGGTGAAGGGCTTCCAGGTGGGAGCCAGCGACTTCTTGTCGAAACCCTTCAACAAGGAGGAACTCGTCGTGCGCGTCATGCACCAGATTGCTCTTGTTGCTGCCAAGCGACTTATAGAAAAGCAGAACCGTGAGCTGCTGGCCACTATCAGCAACCGCGACAAGATGTATTCCGTCATAGCTCATGACCTGCGCTCGCCGATGGCCTCTATCCGCATGGTGCTCAACCTGGCAGCGGCTACTATCTCGCCTGAGGTGGTGGGGCCGGAGATATATGAACTGATTGATAAGGCCAACAAAGAATCAGAAGATGTTCATGACCTGCTGGATAATCTGCTGAAGTGGACTAAGAGCCAGACTGGACGCCTGAACGTTGTCTTGCAGGATCTGGACCTGAACGATATTATTCCTGGTGTGGTTGACATCTTTGAGATGATTGCCGCTACCAAGAAGATTACCCTTACCTACAACGGTGCTTCAACAGTTGTGCGTGCAGACAACGATATGCTGAAAACCATCGTTCGTAACTTCCTGTCGAATGCCATCAAGTTCTCGCCCGAGAATTCCAGTATTGATATTAACGTCACCACACCCAATGCAGACTTTGCAAGAATCAGCGTCACCGATCATGGCGTGGGTATTGCGTCTGACCGTTTGGCTACTATATTCCATAAAGGTGAAACCACTTATGGTACGGATGGAGAAGAAGGGTCGGGCCTTGGCTTGCAGTTGTGCCAGGATTTTGCCAAGAAAATTGGCGGCGACGTTGATGTAGAGTCACAGGAGGGACAAGGTTCCACCTTCAGTGTGACGGTACCGCTGAAGAAAGATTAAGCCATTCTTAATCGCTACGTTTAAAGTTCCGAAGGTTTTTTCCTATAAAATTACTTAAAGGATGATGGCCGTTCGGGACTTTTTTTGTACCTTTGCACGGTTAAAAATGCGTCAGCGGGGCAGGAAAGTGCCTTAAACGCAAAATTGTAATTTTTTATGGATCAAACATTCGACAACGACAGAATTATCAAAATCAACATTGAGGAGGAAATGAAGTCATCGTACATCGATTATTCGATGTCTGTTATAGTGGCTCGTGCTCTTCCTGATGTTCGTGACGGCTTTAAGCCCGTCCATCGCCGTATTCTCTACGGAATGATGAATATTAACAATGTCTCTACACAACCTTATAAGAAATGTGCTCGCGTAGTGGGTGAGGTACTTGGTAAATACCACCCCCACGGCGACTCTTCCGTTTATGGAGCACTTGTCCGCATGGCCCAGGACTGGAACATGCGTTATACACTTGTTGACGGACAGGGTAACTTCGGTAGTGTCGACGGCGATTCACCGGCAGCCATGCGTTATACGGAGTGCCGCCTTTCAAAGATGGGTGAGCACATCATGGATGACTTGGAGAAAGAGACCGTTGATATGCAGAACAACTTTGACGACTCCCTCCAGGAACCAACGGTCATGCCGACGAAGATACCCAACCTGCTGGTCAATGGCGGAAACGGCATTGCTGTAGGTATGGCGACCAACATGCCCACCCATAACCTGGGTGAGGTCATCGACGGCTGTTGCGCCTACATTGACAATCCTGATATTGACACCGACGGACTGATGAAGTATATTCCCGGTCCTGACTTCCCAACAGGTGCCTTTATCTACGGTCTGCAGGGTGTACGCGATGCTTATGAGACCGGTCGTGGACGTATCGTCATGCGTGCCAAGGCTG
>Ga0326514_10001602_pt1 | contig 14689 bp, 17 predicted proteins | sample 3_2548_0518_D_FD_203653 | JGI IMG/M metagenome (GOLD analysis project Ga0326514, IMG submission 203653) | Bovine rumen microbial communities from UC Davis, California, United States - 3_2548_0518 | ecosystem: Host-associated > Mammals > Digestive system > Stomach > Rumen | place: USA...
GACTTCACCACAAAGCTGAAGAATTTTTCCCGTGTCTTCATCTGCAGCACGGGCGCATTGTCGTTCTGGAAGTGATAGTACGTGCGTTGCCACAGGTCGGTATGGGGTGCCGTTGTGATGACGATGCTGTCACCCTTCACCTCAAAGCCTGCAGGCTCTCTCGTCCACTCCAGACTGTTCAAATCAACCTGACCACCATTAGCCAGCGCCACTTTTACGTTGTCCACGAAATCCATATTCATATCTTTGCGCAACGACTTTGGAAGGGCATGGCGGTTCAGGAAGAGGTAGGTCGTGTTCAACTGAATGTAGTCGCGCGACATATACCAGATGCCCTTGTACTGGCCGCTCTTGCCCCACGAGTTTTTCACCATATAGTAGGGTTTCCCCTGCTCGTCGATGGCCTTGCCGTAGATGAGCATCACGTGGTCGTAGGTGAAGCGCCAGTCGTCCCATTGCTCTTGGCGCAACGCTTGGGTAGGCTCAATACCCTCTGGCAGCATGGCCAGACCGGTGCGTGTAAAATCGCCTGTCACGTCACCGCCCCAGGCTACCGTATAGCCTGCATCTAGCGTTCCATCGAGCACCTCCATCAACTGTTCATTGGGAATATTGTAACTGGGCTTCAAGCGCCACTTGTAGGGAGCCTCGATGACAAACCATTTGTTGAACGGATGGTGAGTGTAACTGGTCAGACTCACATAATCGTCAAGGTTAAGCCCCAGACTCTCAGCAAACGACTGGGGCGTGTACGTCTTACCCTCATAGACGAACGACTCAGGACAACGGCCTACATATCGCTCGATGACCGTCTGTACCGAGTCCTGCCAATGAGGTAGGGGCTCCTTGACATCCTTGCGGACGATGCTGCGTACCGTTCGCTCTAATTCTGGGAAAAATACGTTGAAGTTGGCCAGCGAGTCGCCTGTCAGCGAACCGGGTGCCGGCATAGCCTCCTCAGGACAGATGCCGTGCTGACGGATGACCTCCAGCACATCGTCGCACGAGCCACCCTCTGATATCTGACTGTAGCCGTGCATGCGGACATAGTGGGTGGCGCAGTCCATATAGTCCTTGCTGACCACGAACATCTCGCAGAGGTCGTAGGTCTTGCCCGTCTTGCGCAGTATCTCGCTCTCCAGATAGCCCAGCGTAGCATAGTCCCAGCACGTGCCGCTGCGGTGCTGGTTCTTCACGCTGGTTATCGGCAGTTCCTTCACAGTCGTGAACGTCTTTTCTACCGACTGTTTGCTTGCCTGCCGTTGCAGGTGCTCCTGTGCCGATGCCGTGATTGCCAGCATTATGGCGAATATGATGGTCAGTGTTCTCATTTCTATATTTCAAATGAACATTTAGTGTTACCTCACATTTTCTGCTGCAAAAATAAGCATAAAATGGCAAAAACAGCAAGAAAATTCCGTTTTATGTCGCAAATTGAAGAAAAAAACTAAATTTGCAGTAGAAATGTGTGAGGCTTATGACGGAAAAGTAGAGAAAAAGAGTATGAAGCATTCAAAACTAATCATCTCAGGTCTTCCAAAGACATTTAATGTGACCCATGCGGCGGATTACGTCCAGCCAATGGGGGATGATACCCGACAGGAGGATGTTCTCTGCGATTTTTATTTCTTGAATGTGGAGTTGCCCATCTTTGGCCCAATATGCCACTTGAAGATTGAGTGTAGGAGTTAAGTAGGCTGTTCGTTGCGATGCAGTGGGAGAATGAGGAGTAGGAGCTATAGAGAGAGTTTCAGCAGATTGTGACTGATGAAAAGAGAATAATTCAGCCGCATAGAGGTGAAAATGCCTTTATGCGGCTGATTTTTTTTGTTCGAAGGTGTAACATTTCGGGAATTTGCATACTATATGGGTAGAAAGATTAATTCAAACAAGTATTGTAGTATGGCGAAATGGACGAAGATAATGTGTCAGCCGCTGATGAGGCGGTTGGCGGGGCATGGGCATGACAATCGGTATGCGGTGAGTGATGAGAGGAGTCTTGTGTCGCTGATGGCGATAAGGGAGTTGCTGGATGTGTTTGCGCCTATCGGGGATGACCTTTTGCATGGGTTGTGGATTGAGGTGCCGCGAGGGAAACCATCGGATTGGGTCCGTTTTAAGGAGGCAAAGGAGTGGGGCGATGTGAGCACCAGGAAGGAGTATCTGGAGCAGTGGAAGTCTGAGTTTCCGATGGAGAGTTATTGGTATTTCCTGTCGGTGAGTCGATACAGAGGTCATACGTATCTGCATGTTTCGGACCATGACAGCAGGTGGTGCATCATTCACGATGATGTGAAGTGGGACCGACATAGTATCGGGCCAGTGGACTGGTATCTGGAACCGTTGCTGGTGTTCTTGAAAGAGAAAGTCGAGGCGATTGTCAAGGATGTGGAGGCGTATAACCGTTATGTGGACGAGCATTTGTCCAAGCGGCAGCGGACGGGACGGATTGCGAGGAGGGATCTGAACAGGATTGTGCCTTGGCAGCGATGTGTGCCAAAGAACCTGAAGCGGGTGATAAAGATGCTGAAGGAATGCATTGCGAACGAGGCGGTTTACAGGATGACGGAACCGAAATTGGTTGATGGCGAATTTCGTAGGTCAGAGTTGTCAAATGTGGCTTTGCCTTCATGCTACCGGGAACCCCTGCCCAAGATGAGCATTCGGGTGTATGCCAAGTTCTTCAGAGTGGCGTATGAGGCGTATGTAAAGCATTTCAGCGGGTTGCGCTGGCGGAGTCGGAGGGAACGGGAGGAGTATAGAGCGTTTCTGGAAGAGTCGGCAGCCATGACGGACGTCGAGTTCTATCGTCGTTATCAGCACGGGCGGCATGGAGAGATTACGGACGAGACCGATTTCGACAGCGAGGAGGCATTCAAGAAGATGGCTTACGACCACTATGGCGAGTTGGGCTTGTCGAGGAATAATGTGCATGCGACGGATTACTATACACCAGGACGTTGGCTGATCACCTTTGGAGTGAGCTATTCAGCTTGGGTGGATGCGGGCTGTGAGATTGCGCTGGCGCTTTATGAAGCGGGGGCTCCGCTGCTGGTGCACGATGCGCAGAAGATGCTGGATATCCTGGAGGAGAGGGATTTCGTGAGGCTGACTCCACATACGTTTCACGATTATCTGAATCATCACGATGAGGGGAGCGTTTTTGCTTTGCCGTATGAGTGCTATCTGGGCAATGGCGATGAGATTACTCGGGAGCAGTACGATGAGATTGTGTCGCTGGCGGAGTGGCAGCCGGAAGTGAAGGTAGTGCTTGATGAGGTCGTGCCGCTGGAGGATGAGGTGTATGACCCGATTCGGGAGGTGGTGACGGAACCGCTGACAGTATGCGGGATTCTTGGTCGATTGTATGAGAAGTATGGGGTAGGGGTTGGAATCGGTAAGTATCGTGACCATCAGCACATCTATCTGTATGGTTGGAAGAAGGGCGATGAGAAGATTCAGATAAAGGATCAGACGTTCATGCCGGCCAACGAAGCGATGCTGGCGGTGCTGAGGATGTTTGCGAGAGAGATTAATAAATAGGGGAGGAACCAAATATGATAAAAGTTGTATCGCGCCCATTTTGGGGGAAGGAAAAGTATAAAGATTTCCGTTTGTGTTATGTTGATTCCATTCCAGAAACTGTTTACGAACTCTCTCCGGAGAGCAAGGCTTGGGAACGGACGGCAGAGTATAGGGCCATCAAGGTGAGACTGGAAGAGGAGGTCAAGCAAGGGCTGAGGAACAGCATTTACGATATGGATAGTCCTTTGATACGCAGGGTTCACTATTGTGACATGCCGAATCCTCGCTATCATAAAGGGAAGGCTGAGTTGTATGCGTTCTTTACCGAGGTGGCGTTGTCCGACCAGTGGGGGGACGACTGGGACGATGCTCCGTATGAGTACAATGCGGAAGAACCTTATGATGATCATTATGAGGGTGATGAGCGGAAGGAACATCTGATTATCAAGGTACCGTTTTATATTCGTCGTGATGGGTTTTACGTCAAGCTGCCTCGGGATTATGCTTACGATAATTCTCCGTTTTGTGTGAGGGACATCAATGCCGGAGCCGTGGCGTGGATATTCGCTAGAGGGCTGAGATCAAAGAGAATAGACGGCGTGGCGATACAAGCAGGCGCGAATCCCTACGAGTTTTTCGAGCTGGTGGACAGGATAAATGAGATGTATCCGTATGAACCGGAAGAGGATGATGAATTATAAAACAAACGCTTAGTGTATGAAATCAATATTCAGACTTGAGGAAATCCGGAGCCATGAATCCGAAGAGCATTGGTACAGGGATGCCAGCATCAGAATTGGCCATTCTTCTTCTCCAATGCCGCTATAAACGCCTCCAGTTTCTCCATGCTCATGTGCGAGTCTGCCTGATGGATTAGTTCTGCCAGTTATAATCCGGCCAACCTTGGAAGTCGTAATAGACAATGTCTTCTTTTCTATTAATAATTCAAATATTTTGATGTTCTATATGTTGCGTTCCGGAGAGGATGGTGAGGGCGTCGAAGGCGTGGGCAAAGATGTCGTCATGTTCACCTTGGTATTTTGGCTGATGTCGCATGTATTCTTCGGTAGTGACCCAGCGACTGAAGGGCGATTCGCCTTCCAAATGCTCTGGACCTAAGAGGAAACCGACCGTGTATTTGGGGAAATAGTAGTCTTTGGCGTTTTCGGTGATGATGACTACCATCGCACCGTTGTTGTTATCACAGTGGCTGAGGGCTTCCTGACAGTCCTTCAAGTGGTTGAAATCGTATTTGCTCCAGTCGAAGCAGTCGATGAGGTCGAGTCCGTCCAGATATGTGAGGCTGTGAGTGTAGAACTCGAAGATGTCCGTCTTTTCTGGCTTGAAATATCGACTAGAGAGGAGATGGAGGAATGCCATCGGGATGTATTTGTGATAGCCCCATTGGAGGTGATAAACGCGGTTCAAGCGTGCTCCGCTGCGACCCTCGATTTGCAATAATAAGTTTGTTCGTTGTCCCATGATTATATTTTTGTTTAAACTAGTAACTGCTTATTCCGCTGAAGGATTAAAAAATAGCTGTATATACAGGTCCACGACTTTATGCATCGTTCGCAAGAAGAGTTTGAGTTCTGAACTGCAGACAGGTTTCTCTTCATCATAGTCGTATCAATGTGATGGGCTTACGATGCTCTTGCCGCATACTTTGAAAAAGCATCGCTTTCAGTTGGTCAGAGAAATCTTTGTCGTTATAGAGAATCCGCACGATGCGGTTCTGAATGATGTATGTCATAAGCGTTGAATTTAAATCGTTTCTACCCTTATAGTATCAGAAAGACGAAAATGTTACAGGTAAAAATGATGTTTTTTTCTTCTTTTTGGCATTTTTTTCTAAATAAATGACTAACTTTGTCAGCCTAAAAGACAAATGACGATGGAAAAAATTGAAGAAAAAGGAACCGCAGTCTGCCGTCTGGCAACTGCTGCAAAATATGAAATATAACTAAACTTTGATGAACGTAAGGTAGTACCTGATATTATGGCACAATCATTTGGAAAGACTTGGTGGGGCAGTGAATGGCTGAAGGCCCTGACCCACATCGACTACGCAAACCGCATTCCGCGTGGCTCGGCATACGCCAGGAAGGGAGCGGTGAGGAGTATCGAAGTGAAAGGAAACTATGTCTTCGCAAAGGTGAGCGGGAGTCGTCCGACGCCCTATAAAGTGACTATTAAGGTGCCACCCTTCTCGCAGACGGAAATAGACCGACTGATGGATAAACTGATGCAACAGCCGGCACTTATCTCAAAATTGCTCAACCGCGAACTGGATCCGGAAATTTTGCAAATCTGCAAACAGCTGGGATTGCAGGTGTTCCCTGAGCGTTGGAACGACCTCGACATGTCGTGCTCCTGTCCCGACTGGGCCGTACCGTGCAAACATCTGGCAGCCGTCATCTACATGATGAGTCGCGAGATAGACAACGACCCGTTCCTGGTGTTCTCGATGCACGGTGTCGATTTGTTGGAGGAACTGAAGAAACGAGGCTTGGGCATCGAGAAGCAGGAGGTGATGGATGTGCCGGAGATGGCATCGCTGTTCGTAAAGCGGATGCCAAAAGAGATTGACCATACACTGCCGGAGTTCCACCGCATAGATTTCTCGCGGTTGCACGACATTGCGGAGCCGCTGGCCAACATCTTGCCAAAGGAACCCGTATTCTGTCTGAGCGGTGATTTCCAGAAATCATATCAGGCGGAGATGCTGCGCATGGCGAAGGATGCTCGCAGGATTCTCGATGGAAAAACGGACTTGCAATTGCCTCCGACAGCCTTTCCACGATGTGACTTACATCGAGACGACGAACTTTGCTTTAGCATGGATGCTGACAGGCTCGTTATCCCCGGGTATGTGTTCCGCGGTTCGCCCGATTCTCGTCCGCGACCGTTAGGCGACGAATTGTTGATGGCTCTATACCGTCTGCCCGATGACTACCTGGAAGGCTATCATCCGACGGTGGCAGCTATGCATCAGACGCTGCTATGTGCGCTCCATCTGTTGGCCAACGGTGCCGTCGTTCCTCAGATTGTCCGCCTGAAGTCAGGAGCCTTTGCCATTCGCTGGCTACCTGCTACTATAGACCATGAGGTGGTGCAGGTGATGACGGCTCTTGAAGGCATCTTGCCCCACACGTTGATGACGGCCCGTCTGCCTGACCGAAAACTGCCCATTGCGCTGAAAAACCAAGCAGAGTGCATCGTGTCTTATTTGCTTGACCGTCTGATTCCCGTTCTCTCAGCCTCTACTGGCGGCGACCGCTTCAAATCGCTGTTCTTCAAAGGTCAGGGTGATAGATTCAATGGGGTGGGCGAGACGGCCATCCCTGGCAGCATCCGATCGTGGCTCGACCGCTTCTTCCTGTCGCAGCGGCAGTACCGTCCGTCGCTGCTCATAGCAGAGGACGGCTTAGGAGGGTTTGCACTTGATGTGGCGATTGACCGCAGCGGTGAGGCAGTACTGCTGAAAGACGTTCTTGCTGATAAGAGTTTCGAGGACCAGCGTTTTGCCATCCTGAAGGAACTCTCGCTGCTCTCGTCGCTCATCCGTGGACTGGAGCAATACATCAACCGCAATGGTTCAACGCCAGTATTGTTTACCCCGGCAGAATTCGTGCCGTTCCTCTTTGAGGCCATCCCCGCCATCCGCTTGCTTGGTGTGAAGGTGATGCTGCCCAAGTCGCTGCAAGAGTTGATACGTCCGTGTGTCAGCATGAAGATTTCGAAAAAACAGACCGACGGGAAGACCTACCTGCGACTGGACCAGATGCTGCAGTTCGACTGGCAGGTGGCGCTTGGCGACAAGCTTGTCACACCTGCAGAATTCGAGAAACTGACTCGCCGTGCCTTGGGCCTCATCCGTTTCAAGCAACAGTACATCTACGTCAGCGAGGCCGACATTGCCAAGCTGACCAAGGCGTTTGAGGGTGCGCGTCCCATGTCGCCAACAGAAATGCTGCAGGCCGCTCTGACCGAGAGTTATGGCAAGGCACGTGTGGAACTGTCCGACGAGGTGCGACAATTGATTCGCGAGTTGACGGCACAGGCTGACATCCCCGTACCTGCCGACATCCATGCCACCCTTCGTCCCTATCAGGAGCGGGGCTATTCGTGGATGTACCGCAACATGCGCATAGGCTTTGGCAGTATCATTGCCGACGATATGGGTCTTGGTAAGACGCTCCAGGTTATCACCCTCTTGCAACGCATTAAGGATGACGGCCAGTTTGTCGATAAGCGGGCGCTCATTGTTGTGCCTACTGGACTCATCACCAACTGGCAGGCAGAGCTGCAACGCTTTGCACCCCGCCTCACCGTCTTCACCTATCACGGTCCGCAGCGGTCACTGAAGCCCTTCACCGCCGCCACTGTGCCCAGCGGTTCTGCCGCTGGGATTCCTGACATCCTCCTCACCACCTACGGCGTGCTCCGTTCCGACATCACCAAGCTGAAGAAGCTCCCCTGGCGCGTGGCCATCATCGACGAGGCGCAGAATATCAAGAATGCCGACACAGCCCAAAGCAAAGCCGTCCGCAGTATTCCTGCCGACACCCACATTGCCATGAGTGGCACGCCCGTCGAGAACCGCCTGTCCGAGTTCTGGAGCATCATGGACTTCTGCAACAGTGGTTATCTCGGTACGGCCACGAGTTTCAAGGAAGACTTTGCCAACCCCATTCAGCGGCAGGGCGACGAGCATGTGGCTGAGCTTTTCCGCCGCATCACGGCCCCCTTCCTCATGCGCCGCCTGAAGACCGACAAGACCATCATCAACGACCTGCCCGACAAGATTGAACAGAATGAACTGGCTCTGCTCACCGAAAGCCAGGCCGCCCTCTACCACGAGACGTTGCAAAACGCCATGCAGGCCATTGAAGAAATCGAAACCACCGACCAGCAGTCGCTCTTCAAGCGTCAGGGACTCGTCCTCCAAATGATTCTCGCCCTCAAGCAAATTTGCAACCACCCGGCTCTTTTCCTCAAGAACGGCGACTTCAATCCCGAGTTATCCGGCAAGACCGAGATGTTACTTTCACTCTTGGAAAGCATCGTCGAAAGCGGTCAGAAGGTGCTCGTCTTCACCCAGTTCCGCGAGATGGGCGATATGCTCTCGCAGATGATAGAACAACGTTTGGGTGAGCGTCCTCTCTTCCTGCACGGAGGCTGCAGCATCAAGCAGCGTCAGGAGATGGTGGAACGTTTTCAGAACAATCCCCGCACCGACCGCATCTTCCTCCTCTCCTTGAAAGCCGCTGGCACGGGTCTCAATCTCACTGCCGCCAGCCACGTTATCCACTACGACCTTTGGTGGAATCCTGCTGTCGAGGCACAGGCCACCGACCGCGCCTACCGCATCGGTCAGCACCAGAACGTCCTCGTTCACCGCTTCATCACGCAGAACACCTTTGAGGAGCGCATTGACAAGATGATTCAGGACAAGCGCCATCTGGCCGACCTCACCGTTGCCACTGGCGAGAGTTGGATTGGTAAGCTGAGCAACAAGGAACTGCGGGAGTTGTTCGGGTAAAGTTCTCCTTATTCATATCTTCCAATATCGTATAAAGAAATTTGGAGTACTCTTGCCCAATTGGTAACTCGATTTCAACATGAAGGGCACGACGCGTATATGATGTGGTTTCCTTGGTAATGGGATTGAATCCTTGGCGCTGCTCGTTGCGATAGAACAAACCAATGCCTCGTTTCTGCCACGATGGGAGGTCGTTGTAGTTAATGCCTCGATCAAATAGAATTTCATTCTTTTTGCTGTTGGAGATTCTGGACATTCGTTTCTGTGCCTCGTTTGCAGATACACCATCCTTGCGTAAAGCCCAATAGCAATGTGAATTCAGCGAATTGCGGTGTGCATCTTCCTGTCGCCATCTGAAGTAATCTACTACATGGTTTACGATAGGCAGCGGAATCAATCTGCAATCAAATATGGCATGTTTGCCCGTGTGCCCGTGTGCATAGTGAATGCCACTTAACTTCCTTCTGCTTGGCAGTCGAATTCTTCTCATATATACGTTTGTTCCCATTTGATAGTTATTTTGCTTCTGACTTGTAATTATTGCTCTCGTATTCCGCGAAGGAGGTTTTACAACATTCCTCTATAAAGTGACGGGGCATCTTTTCTGCGGAGCAGATAGCAGAGATGGCTGCTGTCGCCATAGTAACCACTCTTCATGAAGAAACCGTCGGGATTTGGCTCTGTCAGAATGGTGCCGCGCGAAGTTGAGGCATCGCGCCAAAGGACAGGTGACTGGCTGTTGATGGTATTGATGCTGACATAGTCGAACTCCTCGTCCAAAAGCGCTTCGTTGTTCTTTTTCGGATTGCCTTTCTGCGGTTTGCGAAGCCACTCGCTGACGGATATCGCTTTGTCCTTTGGAAGATGCTTCTCAAAGAAAGCCTTCACGTCCTTATGTTTTTCGAACTCAGAAATCTCGTAGAACTCCAGAATCTCAAACACATACTTCGCCGTCGGAATGTTCAGGCAACGATTCTCAGGCAGACAGCCGTGGATATTCACCTCGTCTACCAATGCTTTGAGGATGTCGATAGTGGATATCAGCCTCATCGATAAAAACAATGCATTCGAAGCAAAGCGACTGCAGGAAGTTGACCAGTCCTTCGTAGGGATGCTGCACGATGACTACAGGCAGATTCAAAGCATTGCAGAGCAGTTTGGCGGAAAGCGTTTTGCCAGTACCTTTCAAGCCATTGAAGATGACGCCTAAGTTTTTCTCACCTTCGATGAATACATCCGATTCCCAAGTTTTCTTGATGGTCTGGAGCATCTCATCGCAGCCTAATTCGTAAATCTTGAAGTTAAACTCAAACTTGTCGGCAATTCTTTGCAGTCCAAGTCTGGCATCCATAGGATTGGATGACTTCACCAAATTGAACACTCCGTCTCCTGGTGTCCTCAACAATTTTGTATTTCCGCTGATCGGATAGTAAATGCCGCCCTCGTTAATCCATTTCTGGCGGACTGATTCTGTGTCGATGTTTTCTTTTCTGTTCATAATCGTATTCTTTTAAAAAGTATTCAATATGTTTTAGTTCGACTTACTCCCTTATAGTATCAGAAAAACGAAAATGTTACATATAAAATGAGAAAAATTTTAGTTGTTTTAGGCTTTAATTGTTAAAAACGACACGTAATAACAAAAAAGTTACCAATTTGTTTGGTGGATAATAACTTTTTTGTTACTTTTGTACCGTCAGGAATGACAAAGTGATCTTAAATGTATTGAAACATGAAGTACAACGAGTTGTACAAGAAGTTAAGGAAAGCAGGCTGCTTCCTACTTCATCATGGTGCTCGTCATGACCTCTGGGTGAACCCTAGTAATGGGAAGCAGACCAGAGTCGGACGGCATGGAACGGAAGAAGTACCGACAGGTACTTTGAAATCTATCTATCAGGAACTCGGGCTTTAGGCCCGTGTTCCTCTTCCATGAAAATGTTGAGATTCACGCAGGTCACTTTTTAAATAGAATATGAGTATGGCAAAAAAGATAAAGGTAATCGTAGAAACGGGCAAGGATTTATTCTCTTGCTTTATGGTGGGCGAGAATGCTGGGCTCACCGGTCTTCATGGCGAGGGTAAGACAGCGCGCAAAGCCATTGATGATTTTTTCCTCTGTTATGAAGAGGAAAAGGCATACTGTCAGGAGCAAGGTAAGGAAGCTCCTGAACTGGAATTTGAATTCATTTTTGACATAGGGTCGTTCTTTAGCTATTACCTTATCAATGTATCAGGTTTTGCTGAGTATGCGGGCATGAACGCCTCACTTCTCCGTCAGTACGCCTGTGGATTGAAATCGCCAACAGGGAAAACGATAGGAAAGATCAAGGAGGCGATAGACAAATACAAAAAGGATTTTGACGCTGGTCTCCTGATTGATAGGCCAGTTCCACAATATATTTAGATCACTTTTTAAAGTCCTGATGCGTGAGCACCGGGGCTTTTTTATAGGAAATCTCACATTGTATTACATCTCTCATTTAAGTCTGCCCATGAATGGTATCCAAGGAGTTGAGGTACAGAACACGATATGTGTTGACGTATTTCTCAGATTCTTCCGATTTTCCAATGGCCAGATTTCGGAAGATCCGCTTCGAATCCACACGCTCATCAAGGAAACAGGCGAACGTCTTCAGAAACAGCGACGAACCTGTGCCTTTGCAGTTCGCTAATGTCAGATACCTGAATCCCCAAAACGCCTCGAAGTTACAGGTCTTATCCACGTACTTGTCTGACTGCAATAATTCTATAATCGAGGGATAATCAATCATCATAGTTTTCTTAGTTGTTCACATATTCTTTTATTTACTGATATCAAAGTCACCCACTGATATATACTAGTAGGCTATTTGCAAGGCGATAACTTGCCAGTTGTGTACGAAGCAAGCGCGTAAAGAAGGCGAACAAATCGTTGTAGCACTCCATTATAATCTTCCCGTCGATACTCAGGATAATCTGCTCGACACTAACGTAGAGATTGCTGAATGGACTAGGACTCTCTATCGGGTAGCGTACATATTCATCGGTCTGGAAGCATTCAAACCTTTTCTCGTCAGCAATATTGAGCCAGCCCTGTAGTGTGTTCTCTTTCGAGAGCACTTCCAGTACTCCTTCACAATTTCGCTTTCTCGCATAACGCAATTCGTAGAAGGCCCGGACAAAGTCAATCATCTCCGGATCCGCAGCTTCTGGTTTCAACTCGAATGAAATCACAGTGTCCGTTTCCTTCATCTGATAGATGCCACTTTGGTTGAACTCCTTTTCAAAAGCCGACTTGAAATCATCGACGTTCCCGAACAACCGTTCCGCTCTCTCCTTGTCTGCCACGATACGTGTGGCAATCCCAATTGTCAAATACTGTCCCATAATGTAATTTTTAAGTTTATATTCGTTCTGTTTTTAAACGTTTCTACCCTTATAGTATCTGAAAAACGAAAATGTTACATGCCAAAAGAAGATATTTTTGTTGTTTCGCAAAAAAGTTGTATATTTGCAGCCACAGAAAGAAATTGTATGCAGAAGAGCTCGTTTTTATAGTGAAAATAATTTGAACAGACAATAATAAAAACAAGGAAATCTGGGTTGGGCATTGGTGTTGGTCAAGGGCGACCGCTGCTCACCCCAGACCATCGCCACCCGCTGTACGCTGTACCAGCAGTACACCACAGAGGAACATTACAAAAGGCAGCCAAGAGCTACGGTGGGCTGACAGAGAAACCGTAGCTGTCACCAAGGTGAAATATTTTTAGACTGATGTCACCTTTTGCCTTTCTGACTTGTTATAAAAGTGACCAAGGTCGAATGGAATTCAAGTTTAACGATAAAAACAAGAAAGAAAATGGGTTACTTAGAAGACATTTTAGTACCAATTGCGGTGGCATGCGTTCTGCCAATTATGATTGTATGGTTCATGGTTCGTCAAAAAATGAATGAGACAAACAGCCGCACACAAATCGTGCTGGCAGCCATTGAGAAGAATCCGGATATGGATTTGGAAGAACTGATGGAGAAGATTTCGCCTAAGAAAAAGCTGCTGAAGGAGAAGTTGCTCACGAAACTGCTGTGGGGTGGCATTATCACTTTCCTGGGTGTTGCCTTGATAGGATACTGCATCTTCCAAGGCGTTGTTGGTGGAATGCCTACAGCAGCCCTTCAACAGTTCAGCCTTTTCGGTGCAGTCCTTTTGGGCATAGGCATTGCCTTCCTTGTAAATTACAACATAGGCAAGAAGATGCTGGCCAAGGAAATGGAGGCAGAGCAAAACAAACTGTTAGAGCAAGTATGAACCCGTGACTCGCGAAGTTTTCATAGCACAAGTGGAGCGTGAGCAGGAGGCCCTACGAGGCTTTTTGCTCGCCCTCTGCTGTGGCAACAAGGGCGATGCGGACGACCTGGCACAGGATGCTCTGGTGAAGGCTTACCTCTCGTCAGCAGGATATCAGGATAAGGGGAAGTTTCGCTCGTGGCTCTACAAGATAGCCTACAACACATTCCTCAATAACAAGGCGAGCCTGCGCTGTACGGAAAGTATCGATGAGGCACGGACACTCGTCAGCAGTACAGGTTCTGACGCTGAGTTTGAGCACCAAGACCTCTATCTGGCTCTGCGTACTCTGCCACCCAAGGAGCGTTCAACCATCACTCTGTTCTATCTCAATGGCTATAGCATCAAGGAGATAGCCGCCATTACCGACACCTCGGAAGATGCCGTCAAGAAGCAACTCTCACGAGGGCGCGACAAACTAAAGGAGAAACTGAAGATATGACAAAAGATAAAGCCCTCGAGGAACTGTTCCTCGCCCAGAAACCGAATTTCACGGACAACGATGCCTTTATGGCAGCACTCACGAAGCGATTGGATGCCGTAGAGTACGTCAAGCAGCATCAGGAGGCAACCATCCGTCGCTATAAGATGATGATGGTGGCAGCATTCGTGGTAGGTATCATCAGCGGTGCAATAACTATCGCCTGGGTTCTATCTACCCCCACAAATGTTCCACTTTTCACCTTTCATGTGCAGACGGGCATCCTGAAGTGGTTGGCAGAAAACTCCCGTTTGATAGCCACTACGTTGCTTTCGTTGCTGATGACGTTTGGCATCATTAGCATCATCAACAACGTGCAGGATATCCTGCAAATGCGGGTACGGTTATATAACGGGGATTTACGATGAATGAAAGATATTTCTCGTAGATGGTGGACACCTCCATCAGATGGCTTATATGCTATTTCACATTCCTGAAACTGGTTTTCTTGTCGAACCCTGCAGACTCTAGTTTCTGGACATCAGAGCGCGTGTCGGTGAATGGTTTGTCCCTAAGTGAGGAGAGATACGCATAGAGTGCTTGCCAAATGTCGGTTGGTGGTATCCAATACTGTTTGTCGGACAGAGGCTTGTCTTGCCACAAAATCCTATGGCTGAAGTAATACTCCGTGCCCAGCGGAAGAGCCTTATCCGAGTTGAGCGACACGGAGCCCCTACGGTCATATACCACAAGGTCGTCAATGCCATAGATACTTGCGAGATAATCGTAATAATCCTTCTTGTTATCGATGATTTTCATCCGTCATAGGTTTCTTCTTCTGTTTCGTTCGACTTTGTATTTCCTTGTCTCT
>Ga0326514_10001604_pt1 | contig 14685 bp, 10 predicted proteins | sample 3_2548_0518_D_FD_203653 | JGI IMG/M metagenome (GOLD analysis project Ga0326514, IMG submission 203653) | Bovine rumen microbial communities from UC Davis, California, United States - 3_2548_0518 | ecosystem: Host-associated > Mammals > Digestive system > Stomach > Rumen | place: USA...
ATCCACATTGGGAAGCCCTTGTTGAAGGTGATTATCAGGTTGTTATGCCGATTACTGGCGGGAAAAAGTTCGGCATTAATTATCTTTTCCAGCCCTATTTTGTGCAGCAATTGGGTGTGTTTTCAAAACAGCCTTTGACGCAAGAAAAAACAGAATCTTTCCTGAAAGCGATTCCCTCAAAGTATCGATTTGCTGAGATTCGCATGAACGAAAACAACACTTTCGATAAGGAAGTTCAAGGCATTGAATATCATAAAAATGTGTTGCTTGACTTGAATCGGGATTATGAATCCATCCGTGCCAACTATCATCAGAACACAAAGCGCAACCTTGCCAAGGCGAAAAACAACAATTTGCAGTTGACTAACATGGTGGTTCCCAATCAAGTGGTGGCTTTGTTCACTGCCAATCGCGGGGCTTTGCTCGACAAATGGGGCGATGCCGAATACGCACGATTGACAGCCTTGACCGAAAAGGCAGTCAATTGTAATCATGCCTTTATTTTGGGCGTGACCGAGGAAGGTGTTGAAGATTTGGTTTGTGCCGCCATTTTCTTGAAAACCGCCAAGCGCATAACTTTCCTGTTTTCAGGTCAAAATCAGGCGGGTAAGGACAGGCAAGCCATGACCTATCTTTTGGACCAAGTGATTCAAAACCATGCCAATCAACCAGTGGTTTTCGATTTTGAGGGTTCCGACGACGACAACCTTGCGCGTTTCTACCTCGGTTTTGGCGGCCAGGAGGTGAAATATCCATCCTATACCTACAACCGTTTTTCGCCCATGGGAAAGGCTTTGCTGAAGGTTTGGAAGAAGCGGAAATAGCCTGTTTCCAAAAAAACATGTGCAATTTTGCGTGAGATTAATTTCTTTTGCCTATTTTTGTGCCAAATCAAAACATGACATTATGATTAAAATCCACAATTTAGGCTTGGCCGACAGCGTTTTCAACCAGTTCATGGCCGAACTGCGCGATTCCACCATCCAACAAGACCGTATGCGCTTCCGCCGCAACCTTGAGCGCATCGGCGAAATCATGGCCTACGAAATCAGCAAGACTTTTGAGTATGAGGCCGAAGATGTATATACACCATTGGGAATCAAGACGATACGAACCTTGAGAGAGCAACCCGTGATCGCCACCATCTTGCGAGCGGGACTGCCGTTCCACAACGGAATGTTGAACATGCTCGACCATGCCGACAGCGCTTTCATCGCGGCTTATCGCAAATACGACAAGAATGAGGAAGATTCCGAAATCCGCGTTGAGTATTATTCCTCGCCCGATTTGGAGGGCCGTATCCTCATCCTTTGCGACCCGCTTTTGGCCACAGGCGAATCCATCGTGAAGACCTTGAACGGCCTGATGGAGGACATGATGCCCAAGGAGATTCATATTGCCGTTGCCGTGGCTTCGCAAGACGGCTTGGATTATGTGGAGCGCACCATGTCGCGACTTCCCGTCACTATCTGGGTGGGCAGCGTCGATGAGGAACTTACGGCTCGCGCCTACGTTGTGCCGGGCATTGGCGATGTGGGTGATTTGTCATACGGCGAAAAGAGATCATCTTAAAAATCAAATACTATGGCAGAAGAAAAGAAAAAGCGCGATGGCTTTGGTTCGAAATTGGGCATCATCGCCGCTGCTGCGGGTTCGGCCATCGGTTTAGGCAACATCTATCGTTTTCCTTGCGAGTTGGGCGACAATGGTGGGGCGGCGTTCCTGTTGGTGTATCTCGTCATGGTCATTCTCCTCGGCATCCCCGTGATGCTTTCGGAGCTGGTCATCGGTCGTCGTTCCCAAAGCAACATAGTCGGAGCCTTCAAGAAGTTGGCACCTAAATCGGGTTGGCCTTTAGTCGGTTACATGGGCGTTTTGTGCGGCCTCATCATTTTCGCGTTCTATACCACCGTGGCGGGATGGACCTTGGAATACATCTTCAAGGCCGTGACCAACTCGTTCCACGGCAAGGATTTGGCCGCTATGCAGCAAGACTTTGCCGATTTCCATAACTTGGGTTGGCTCAATGTGATATTGCAGGCCATGTTCATCTTCCTTACGGGGTATGTGGTCTTCCGAGGCGTGCAAAACGGCATTGAGAAATACTCAAAAATCCTAATGCCGCTGCTCTTGGTCATCCTTATCATCCTTGGCATACGTTCCGCCACTCTGCCGGGTGCCCACGATGGTTTGGCTTTCCTCTTTAAGATTGATTTCTCGAAGATTACGGGTGAAGTTCTCATTGATGCCTTGGGACAAAGTTTCTTCTCGTTGAGCCTCGGCATGGGTGTGCTTATCACATACGGTTCATACGTGAAGAAAACCGACAACCTGACTTCCACGGCTTTTTCCGTGATATTTGCCGACACTTTGGTTGCAGTGCTGGCGGGAATCGTCATTTTCCCTGCGGCTTTCTCGTTTGGCATCCGTCCGACGGCAGGCATGGGGTTGGTGTTCAATACGATACCGATGATTTTCAACCAAATGACGGGAGGATATATCTTCTGCATCATCTTCTTTGTGTTGTTAGCCATCGCCGCACTGACTTCCACGATTTCACTACTTGAAGTCATCGTGGCCTTCCTTTCAGAGGAGTTGCACCTCAACAGAAAGAAAGCCACTGTCTTGGCTTGTGTTGCCACGCTCTTCCTTGGCGCTTTCGCCTCATTGAGCCTTATGGAACACACGCCTTTTGCCATTGGTGGCAAGACCATTTTCGACCTGATGGACTTCGTCTCGTCCAACATTCTTCTGCCTTTCGGCGGATTGCTGATTGTCATCTTTGTTGGCTGGAAACTGGGCAAGCAGAAGTTTTTTGATGAGGTGTCGAATGAGGGCACGTTGAAGTCGTCACTTAAGACATTCTTTTTCTTCATTATCAAATACTTGGCTCCTGTGGCCATCGCCTTCATCTTTGTCAGCGGACTGATTAAGTGACGGATATGGATTCGTTGCGCAAATTGTTGTCGTTCAGTAAGGGAGAGCGCGTCGCTATCGTTTCGATAATGGCGGTCATCTTCCTTTTGGTTTTGGCCTGCATTTTTCGACCTGGGCGCAAGTCGCTGAGCGAGGCTTCGTTACACAATCTGGATTCCTTGTTGGCCTTGCGACAGCAAGCCATTGAGGAGCAGCAAAGCAAAAAGGCAGAATCGACTCCCGAAGTGGCCGAATTGCATCCTTTTCCCTTCAATCCCAACACCTTGACCGAAGACGAATGGAAGCAAATTGGCTTGACTGACAGGCAGATACGCAATATTATGAACTATCAGGCCAAAGGTGGAAAGTTCTACTCGAAAAACGATCTTGCCAAACTCTACACCATCAGCGAGGAGGACTTCGCGCAGTTGGAGCCGTTTATCGTGCTGCCTGAGATTTCGCGAGGGATGAGCAACAAGGCTTCGGAGAAAAAACAAGAGAATCAGCAGTTTGAGGAAAAACCCAAGCCCGAAAAGAAGCCCATTCCCATTGTCGACCTGAACACTGTTGATTCGACCACTTTGGTGGAACTGCCGCAAATCGGGCCATTCATGGCTTTGCGCATCATCGAGTTCCGTGACAAGTTGGGCGGCTTCATCGACAAGGAACAACTCCGCGACGTGAAGGGCATGGACTCGGCGCGTTTTGCCACGATACAGCCGTATATTAATATAGGTGAGGCCGAAACACGCAAAATAGACATCAACCGTGCCGATTTCAAGGCTTTGGTACACCATCCCTACCTCAACTACGAGCAAGTGAAACGCATCTTCAACCAACGCGAAAAGCGCGGAATGATCAAGAACTGGGAGCAGCTGCGAACCGTGTTGAAGGACGAAGGCGAAGTGAATCCGCTATTGGAGCATTATGTGAAGTTTTGAATATATTTCCAATGAAAATCCATCGACATATCATAGTTTTGGCTTTCGTTGCAATGTTTTCTTGCAGTCGCCATCCTGCTGAACCACCTCCCGAGGAGGACATGCTCTATCGCGTGGAATGTTTCTACCAAACCAATCTCGACAGCGCAAGTCGGATTCTCGACACGTTGGATGTTTCTGTGCTTTCAGAGAAGGAACGGGCGCATTATTGCCTGCTGAGGGCCAAAGTGAACGACGGCTTCAGCAAATACGATGACTTTGATTCGCTGATGAAAGTAGCTGAAAAACAGTTTGTTGGAGGTAATGACAAATATTTCGAATCCATGACTTATTGGATTTTGTCGCGTATGGCTAAGGTGAAAAATTTGGGCGAGCAACATATGCTCGACTATCGTTTGAAGGCCCTGAAAAGTATCGAGCAATGCAAGCATGTCGATGAGCGTTTTGTGCGTTTTTCGCTCAAGCCCACCGACGAGCAGAACGAAATCGACCGACTGAAATATGCCATCCATCAGCGGCTTGGCATGGCGTACACTCAACTGGGATACCCTCGCGAAGGTATAGACCACCTCAAACAGGCAGACTGCTTTTATGCTGAAAAGCAGATGCATCGTCTCCGAACAATCACCGCTTTCCCTTTGGGAACATCCTATTTGATTCTCGGCGAATACGACAGTTGCCTGATGTATTACCGAATTGGCCTGCAGTCTGCCGAAACAATTGGCGACACTGCTGAGATCTCTTATTTCCATAGTGCATTGACCACATACTATCTCTATTGCTTCGAAACACAACATTATGAAAATGAAGAAGAAGGAAAGGAATTGCTTCATCTGGCCATTGCGGAAAGCCAGCGGGGATTGGAGATTTCGCGCTCGATGAGCGGCCTGATGGCGAATAAATATCAGTTAGACTTGACCAAAGATATTTCAAGAGCCTATTACAGTTCGCAGCAATACGACTCTTGCATTCACTATGGTTTGATGGTAGAGGAAATGACCCCAAAGGGCAATGACCTCACCTCCCTTTACAAGCTCCTTTACGGTTCATTCAAAGCTTTGGGCGATGAGGCCAATGCCGCCATCTATGCCGATAAGTTGTTGAGTGCCAGTCCCAACAATGGCGCAAAGCAGAAAGCTGTGGCCGAGGTGAAGAATGAATATGACAAACAGTTGGAAATCCAGCGTTTGGAAAGCGAGCAGCAGTTGAAGCGTTACCGCCTCTATTTGTGGATAGCTTTGTTGGTCATTGTGCTGATGGCCGTGCTTTGGACTGCATTGCGCTACCGCAAGAACAAGGAATTGGAAACGCTGAAACTCCGCGAGGCGCAGCGTCAACTGCAAACGGAGTTGGAGCAACTCACCGCCCAGCAGAAGGAGATGCTCAACCAACAAGTTTTGGCGATTTACCAATCGGGGCAGAAAGACCGCTTGCAGCGCATCATGGAGGCTTTCGAGGCGGCCTATCCCCAAGGCATTGGGAAAATGAAATCGGCCTATCCCGACCTCAACAAGACGGAAACGCATCTCGTCGTTTTGTCGTTCCTCGGCTTCCGCATCAAGGAAGAGGCCGACCTGCTCGGCCTGAGCGAAAACACGGTGATGAAATACCGCTCCAACCTCAAAAACAAGGCCGATTTTGACCCGATTTCTGCGCTTGTCGAGTGAGAAAAATCTGTACTTTTTACTGTTTTTTTCGTTTCTGCGACATTTTTTATGTATTTTTGTCGCAAAATTTGCGACGATATTGGATGGATAATGCCGCAGAAACTATTGTACTATGTATTTACACGAACACGAGAACTGGACGGATTTCCGATGGTCGGCGGAAAAAGTTGCATTGCTTTTGGACGAGGTTTGTCGTGAACAAGGGAAATTGCTTGGTCGCTTGAGCGGTTTGGGCTTCGATAGCCAATTGAAGGCGATGGCCGAGAACCTTACCCGCGATGTGGTCTATTCCTCTGAAATAGAAGGAATAAGGCTCAATATTGATGAGGTTCGCTCGTCCATTGCCCGCCGTCTGGGGATTGAAAACACGAGGTTTGTCCCTTCGTCGCATTATGTGGAGGGTGTGGTGGCGGTGATGCTTGATGCAATGGAGAACTACGATCAGCCTTTGACGAAGGAGAAACTCTGCGGCTGGCAGTCGGTGTTCTTCCTTTCGGGATTCAGCGAGGGTACACCCATCGAGGTTGGACAATACCGTACCCACGAGGAGCACGTCGTTTCGGGGCTTTGGGGGCGTGAGCGGGTGCATTACGTGGCCCCATCGCCCGACCGAGTGGAGGAGGAGATGCGCAAGTTCATCGACTGGTTCAATGCCGACAAGCCCATCTCTCCAGTCATCCGTTCTGCCATCGTCCATTTGTGGTTCGTTTCCATTCACCCTTTCGAGGATGGCAACGGCAGGTTGGCACGTATCCTTGGCGATATGTACCTTGCCCGAGGCGACAACAGCCGTTTCCGATTCTACAACATCTCGTCGGAAATCAACCGCGACAAGAACCATTATTACGACATTCTGGAGCGGGTGCAGCACGGCGACGGCGACATCACCGAATGGGTCGTTTGGTACCTGAAGACCTTGTTGGCGGCTATCCGTGAGGCTTCGGCCACGGTGAGCACAGTGCTCAACAAGAGTTTCTTCTGGATGCGTTTTGCCAGTGTCCCACTGACAGAGCGCCAAACCAACACACTGAACCTTTTCCTCGATGGTTACGAGGCCAAAATCACCTCAAAAACTTGGGCGAATTTGGGCAAATGCTCGAAAGACACGGCCATTCGCGACATTCAGGACTTGTTGGAAAAGCACATCCTTATCGAAGACAATCCCGGAGCCAAGCGGCCTTCCTATTCCATCAATTATGGTGGCGAAAGGGATGACATTGTGTCGCGTTTCAGTGACACAGCCATCAGTGAGGAAGCGGGAGGCTATTATCTCACTGCGGTTCTCGACGGGCATACAAAAGTCAGGGAACGCCTGATTTCTTTGGATGCCGAGCGTTATCGGAAAGGCGAGCTGCCCATAAGTCATTTGTTGGGGAAATACTGCTCCTATTTGTTGGATTTGGATTGAAGTGTTGGCCGATTTTGCCTTGATTTCCCTTCTTGACAGACAACAAAGTGGCTGGCCTTTTTTGTTGTCGTCGAAAAAAAAGCTACCTTTGCAGCCATGAAACGCATGTTTTTTATATGGCTTTTGCTTTTTGTCGTGTTGGCGGCAGCTTGCTCCAAGCGCGAAACGCCTCCACCGCCCGAGGAGGACATGCTCTATCGCGTGGAATGTTTCTACCAAACCAACCTCGACAGCGCAAGGCAAATCCTTGACACGCTGAATGTTTCAGCCCTTTCGGAGAAGGAACGGGCGCATTATTGCCTGCTTCGGCTTGATGCCTTATTCGATACGATGTTCTATAACGCCGAAATCGATTCGCTTCTGCAAGTGGCCGAAAATTGCTATGTCGGCGGCGGTGACAAGTATTTCGAGGCAAAGTCGTATTACGCCAAAGGCTATGCCTACCGCTCATCGCCACAGCACCGTTGGCTGTGCATCGACAATTACCAGAAAGCCAAACAAAGCATCGACCAATGCCAGCATGTGGACGAGCGTTTTGTGCGTTTTTCACCCACACCCACCACCGAGCAAGACGTGATCGACCACTTGAAATACAAAATCTATAGCGGTCTTGGTTCGGCTTACGGCGATTTCGGTTACCACAATGAAAGTCTGGAGGTGCTGAAAGAGGCTGAACGTTTTTTGTGCTATCGGCAATGGCTCGACCAACACTGCCTCACGGCACTCATGATAGGTGAATTGTACCTTCGTTTCAGGGAGTACGACAGCAGCGCGTTGTATCTGGAAAAAGGCTTTCGCTCTGCCCAAATGCTTGGCGACACTTGGAAAAAGGCAGCCTGCCACAGTTCGGCTGCCTTGCATTTGCTATTTCGTTACGAGAAGCAGAAAAAGGCTAAAAGTGAGGAGGAAATGCAGAAATTGTTGAGAGAAGCCATTGCAGAAGAGAAAAAGGCCTTGCAGCTGTTGGGCGGGCAAACGGCCAAGTTCAGGGCGAGCACCATCGATGGACTGACCCATGCCTATTTCGAGTTAGGGCAATACGATTCCTGCATCTTTTTTGCCAAGCAAGCAGCGAATCAATACGGATTGGAGGTGTGGAGGATGAATGCCAACATGTATCTTTACAAATCGTTTGAGGCTTTGGGCTGTATGGATAGTGCCTTGTTGTATGCAGAAAAATATATGGATGGGAGGCATAAATACGATTATAGCGGTAAAGCCGTTGCCCAAGTGAAAGAAGAATACGACAAGCAGTTGGAGATCCAGCGTTTGGAAAGCGAGCAGCAGTTGAAGCGTTACCGCCTCTATTTGTGGATAGCCCTGTTGGTCATCGTGCTGATGGCGGTGCTATGGGCGGCGTTGCGCTACCGCAATAACAAGGAATTGGAAACGCTGAAACTCCGCGAGGCGCAACGACAACTGCAAACGGAGTTGGAGCAAATCACCGCCCAGCAGAAGGAGATGCTCAACCAACAGGTTTTGGCGATTTACCAATCGGGGCAGAAAGACCGCTTGCAGCGCATCATGGAGGCTTTCGAGGCGGCCTATCCACAAGGCATTGGGAAGATGAAATCGGCCTATCCCGACCTCAACAAGACGGAGACGCATCTCGTCATTTTGTCGTTCCTCGGCTTCCGCATCAAGGAAGAGGCCGACCTCCTCGGCCTGAGCGAAAACACGGTGGCAAAATACCGCTCCAACCTCAAAAACAAGGCCGATTTTAACACGATTTCTGCGCTTGTTGAGTGAGAAAATGGTTGAGGGCTTTTGGTGGTTTTTCTATCCCAACGGTTTCACAATTTCAATTCTCAGCCCCAAAGCACTGATGATGCTGTATAAAGTGGAAATGGTCGGGTCGATAAGCCCGTTTTCGATTCTTGAAATGTAACTCTTGTTGGCACCAATGCGCTTTCCGAGTTCCGTTTGGGTGATTTTTTCCTCCTTTCGAGCCTCGCGGATTACCTGACCCATATAGAAAGCATAGGCTTCCTTGCGGAACTCCTCTCTTTCCTCTGTACCTACCGCACCATACTTTGCATCGAGTACCTCGTCATAACTTTGAATCATGTTTTCGCTTGTATTCATAATACTCCTCCTTGATTTTCAATGCTTTTTCTATTTCTGACTGTGGCGTTTTCCTTGTCTTTTTCCGGAATCCGTTGAACAGCACGACAATGTTCCCTTCGTCGAAAATGAAGAACACCCGGTAAATGTTTCCATCCCATTCCACCCTCAATTCGTAAACACCATCCTTTATGAGTTTCACAAATTTGGAGTTGATGCGTTTCAGGGTTTTCAGCATATCCAACACATAATCAATCTTTCGTCTGACACTATCATCCACTGAATCGATAAATGACTTGAAATGGTTGCCGAATGTGATGATCTTTCTTTCCATGCCGCAAAGGTACAAAAAAGTTTCAATATATTGCAACTTTATCTGTTTTCTTCATTAGAATTTGATCGTTTTTCCCCTGTTTTTTCGTTGCAACCGCCAACAAAAATCTGTACTTTTTTCTCGTAAATCGTTGATTGTCAAAATGAGTTGAAAAGAAAAATCTGTACTTGGCCTTTGGGGTTGAAAAACTCCCTGTTTTTTTATATAATTTTGGTGGCATGAAACTAAATGTATCATTAAAACTGTTTTATGCCATGAAAAGAAGTTTGTTTTTTGCAATTTGGATGGCTTTGCTGATGGCTCCGCTTTCGGCTCAGACCATCGAGGTTTCGGGCGAATACCAAGGCAATGTGCTTTGGGACGCCGACACCGTTAAACTTGTGGGTAATGTCGTCATTGAGCCTGATGAGGAAGGCACGGCGCGCCTCACCATTGAGCGTGGGACTTGGGTGATTGCGGAAGGCTATTACCGCATCACCGTCCACAACGGCTCGTTTTATGCCTTGGGCGCGGATAAGGCTCTCGTCACCTTCACCGCCCGCGACACCACCGATTTCCATAATCCTACAGCGGAAACGGGGTGGCGAGGCATCCACCTGATTTCCGACCAAAGCAATTCCCAAGACAGCGTGATGATGGAGTTTTGTGAGGTCAAGTACGGAAAGATCATCACGGGCGCACCCGAAGGGGAAAGGTACGGCGCCGGCGTTGAGGTGAGAAACAAGAAATACTGCTACTTCGCCCATTGCCGTTTCTCGCAAAACCGCTCAGAACACAATGGCAATTCGCCTACGACCGGTGGAGGTGGCGGCGGAATGAGTGTGCATAACCCAGGGACAGTCCTTGTGGAGCATTGCGTTTTCCACGACAATTACGCTTGGTGGGGTGCGAGCATTAGGATGGACGGCTTGCGGCATTTCACGGTGCGCAACTGCGAGTTTTACAACAACACTGGAACGTATGGCACGGCCTTGGACATGCACATAGGCGAGGTGTCGTGGATGGCCTCGGGACCACAGGTCTACAACAACTATATCCACGGCAACCACGGCAATACGGCTTATCTCGGTTGGGATGTGTCGGTGGGACGCTTACACGACAATATTATCGTCAACAATGATGGCTATTCGCCAGTGCTGGGTACCACGGCTCCCAATTATTCCCATTATTACAACAACACGATTGTCAACAACCAAAGCGAAGGATTCTTGGATGGTCGTGGTTCAGGCATTTGGACCAATGGCCAACAGAAGATTTACAACAACATTGTATATGGCAATGATTTGTACGATTTCTATCCGCAGAACTTGCCCCAAATCCATTTTGAACGCATGGACCCGACGCATCCTGACCCGACTATTTTCAATAATTGTGTCAGTTGTCCCGACGGGAACGAAGGATCGATTTATGAAGAACCACAATTTGTCCGTCCGACCGAAGGTTTAGGCCCTGCTTATGACCTTTCGACCACGGCTTTTCATTGGTCGTTGCTTGATACCTCGCCTTGCGTCAATGCGGGTGCGACCGACATGAGCCAATACTATCCCGAAACCGATTTTACGGGCAGTCCGCGCGTGGTTGACGAGCGTATTGACCTCGGAGCCATCGAGTTTCCCATCCCGAATGGAGTGGAGGAAACCGCAGCCCAAAGTTGCGTCTATCCCAATCCGGGCAAGGATGTGCTCAACATTGAGGTTCGCGATGCAGCGGATAGGGTGGAGGTGTACGACCTCACCGGATGCAAAGTTTTTGAAAACAAAATATTTGGAAATCAAATTGCTATCAATACTGAGGCTTGGCCTTCGGGAATGTATTTCTGGAAAATCTACTCAACGAGCGGCTCAACGGCTCTCACTGAGACTGGAAAATGGATAAAAGAATAACCCAAAAAACAAGTTAAAATGAAAAACAACAGATTTTACAGTTTGCTCGCCGTTCTGCTGATGGCTTCGATGCCATTGCTTGGCGGGACGGTCGACGTGGAACGCGCCAAGGCCTTGGGCGCGAAGTTTGTCGAGGCCAACTTCAAGAATGACACGCAGTTGGAATGGGTCTATACCGGCGTTTCCGAAAAAGGCCATCCAGCGTTTTATGCCTTCAACGGCACTTTGGGCGGTTTCGTCATCATCTCGGCCAGCGACCTCACCAGCCCCATCCTCGGCTATGCCGAAACAGGCAATTTCAACACGGAAAACATCCCTGATGGATTGTCCTATTTCCTCAATGGCTATGGCCAATCCGTTGATTTTGCGGAAGAAAACCTGAAGAAAGCCGATTTCGTGATTGCCCAAGAATGGGAAAACCTTGAACGCAGCGGTAAAACCCAAACCTTGAAATCGGTGGTCGTCCAGCCCTTGATTGCCACGCATTGGGACCAAGATTGTTTTTATAACGCATTTTGCCCAAAAGACGAAGCGGGACCATGTGGCAATGCCTACGCCGGTTGTGTGGCCACCTCGATGGCGCAGGTGATGAAGTATTGGAACCATCCGCAGCAAGGCACAGGCTCGCACTCTTACAACAGTTACCTTTACGGCACCCAATATGCTGATTTCGGCGCGACCACTTACCACTGGGACGAAATGCCGGAGTCGCTAAATGATGACAATCAATATGTTTCGCTTCTCATGTATCATTGTGGCGTGAGCGTCGACATGAACTATGGCAGCATGGCCAGTGGCGCCTTGCACCAAAGCATCCCACCGGCGATGAGTTCCTATTTCGGCTATGGCACTTCGCACAATCTGTTTAGGGACGATTATCCCTACGATGAATGGGTGGCCATGATGCGTGATGCCTTGGATATGGGCATTCCGATTTTGTATGCAGGTACCGATGGAGGAAGCCAGGGCCATTCGTTCATCTGCGACGGCTACGACGACAACGGCCTGTTTCACATCAACTGGAGTTGGGGAGGCGAACTCGATGGCTGGTTCAGCATCGACAACCTTCAAACCTACAACCAGTCATGGAACCTTGTGCAAAAGATGATTGCCGATGCTGTTCCTTCTGGCATCTATAACGCTATGCCCAAGGCACCGACCAACTTGAGCGTACAGCCGCTTTCAGACGATTCCTATACCTGCACCGTGCATTGGAACAATCCAATAAAGTCGTTGAACAACAGTAACTTGACCCATATCGACCAAATCGTAGTCAAACGTGACGGAAGGGTTGTTTATACTGAAGACAATGTCACACCGGGCGCGGCCATGGAAATCACGGATGAGGTGTCGTTTTATGGCTTGCACGATTATCAGGTTTATGCAGTGAACAACGGTTTGCATGGCCAGATTGCCACAGAAAGCAGGGTGCGCTTCGGGCCTTCCTGTTCATGGACCATCGCGGCAGGCACCACCTTCTTCAACGGATGGCAGGGCGCTTCCATTCAGGTAATCAACAATGCCTCGCAAGTGGTGGAAGCAGTCACGGCACACTCAAACAGCGAGACGATTTCCGTTGAGGTGCCTTTGGGCCATGTTGCTTTCGCTTGGGTCAAAGGAAACAGCACGGTTAGCGATGTGAGTTTTGTCATCAGAGATGCTGACAATCAGGTGGTTTATTCCTATTCAGGCACTTTGGAAGACATCGACGAAGGCGTTTTCCTGCAAATGAACAATAGTTGCGGCAATGGCACAGATTGCGGTGCGCCCACCGATTTGTATGCTTTTGCCGAGGAAGACCGTGTGGTGTTGGCTTGGACTTCCTATGATGAGTATGCAGATTATAATGTGTATCGTGACGGGCAACTGATTCAGACGGTGAGAGACAACGAGGCTACTTTTGCCGATGAATCAGCGACGCATGGCGGGCATTGCTATTTTGTGACCGCTTTTTGCACATCGGGCGAAAGCGACCCAACCAACGAGGCTTGTGCGACCATTGGCGACGACTGCCAGCCAGCCACCAACCTTTGGTATGAGATGACCAACAATAACAAGGTGAAACTCACTTGGGGAACGCCCCAACCCAATGACGGCCTTTCGGGGTTCTACATCTACCGCACCAAGGAAGCGGATATGAACTGGCAGCAAATCAAGACATTGGGAGCCAATTACACGTCCTATACCGACAACACCTCATTGGAGGATGAAACCGCTTATCTTTATAAGGTGGTGGCCTATTACCAAGCCATCGACTGCTATTCTGCCCCGGCACGCTCGAAGTACAGCGAATTTGAGTATTTCGTGCGGGTGTATTGGTCGGTGAATGGAGTGGGGGAGGTCGAATCGGTTTGCACAGAGGTGTTTCCTGTGCCAGGCACCGACCGCTTGAACATCCGCACAGCCTTGCAAAATGCCCATGTGGAAATCTATGACTTGACCGGGAATCTGGTTTGCAAGAAAGAAATTACGGAGAATGTCACTTCCATAAATGCCGAAAGTTGGCCTTCGGGCGTTTATTTTTGGAAGGTAATAGTAGAGGGGAAGGAAGCGGAAGTTGGGAAGTGGATTAAGGAATAAAAACACCTTATAAGGGATGAAAACAGATTGCGTATTGTCAAAAATAATAGGGACAAGCCGTTTTGCTGCTATTTTTCAAATCATTGAAAAACAATACTTTGAAAAGTTGGCGACAAAAAAAAGTATGGACAAGGCAGGAGTTGCCCCCGAAAAGCTCTTGACAAGTAATCTTTATCATTAACTTTGCGAAAATTTCAAAACTGTAACACAATGAAAGCAACAAGACTTTACACCCTGCTTGCGCTCCTGCTGATGGCGAGAGGGGTGATGGCCCAAAACAATTGTTGGGACGGTACTGTTGCCGAAGCATACGCTGGCGGCAACGGCACTCCTGAAAACCCTTATCAAATCGCCACCGCTGAACAATTAGCCTTGCTCGCGCAACAAACCAACGATGGAATAGGCGGCAACGCCTACTACATGCTGACGGACAACATTTGCCTGAACGAGAACCCCGATGTCGATCCCGTGCTTTGGACACCCATCGGGCATGTCGTCGGGAACGAGCCACCCTATTTCACGGGTCATTTCGACGGCAACAAAATGAATATCTCCGGCTTGGTTTGCCAGTCAAATTCCGGACATGGAATTGCTGGCTTGTTCGGCTGTACAAACGGTGCTGTAATACAAAATGTTACGCTTCAAAATTGCCGATTGAACGGGACGCAGTATACGGGTGCGTTGGTAGGATATGCAGGATTGACCGACATTACTGGCTGCTATATTGACGATGTTTCCGTCACTTGCGAAGTAAGGTCGGCGGGTGGCTTGGCGGGTTTCTTCGGCTTGCCCTACGGCATGAGCCAAAACTCCAACGACACCTGCCACATTGTTGATTGTCACGTAGGGCAAGATGTAACCGTATACGGAAGGCTTTCTGGTGGACTGGTGG
>Ga0326514_10001605_pt1 | contig 14684 bp, 6 predicted proteins | sample 3_2548_0518_D_FD_203653 | JGI IMG/M metagenome (GOLD analysis project Ga0326514, IMG submission 203653) | Bovine rumen microbial communities from UC Davis, California, United States - 3_2548_0518 | ecosystem: Host-associated > Mammals > Digestive system > Stomach > Rumen | place: USA: California...
CGTGGAGAGTCATTCTCGTTGGCCGTGAAGTATGGGTCTTCTTCGGACGAGCAGCCAGTGAGAGTTGCCGAGATACAACAACCGATGAAACTTGCTGCGAGGAATTTTATGATATTCTTGGTAATCATAGTCATTCTTATTTGATTTTTCGTTTATTACGATATTTCTTTATTACGACATTGGTTACTTAACGTTTATGTCTGCAACGTCCCACCAGAGGCGCTTATGCCAGTCGTCCTTGCCGCCAAGGCGCTCGATGGCTTCCTTATAGTTGACGCTATTGTACTGGTTCTCCAGGATAGGATAGCGCAGGCGGGTAGGAGTCTGAAGGTCGTCGTCGTCGTATGTGAAGTCACCGTATGTCTTTAGCTTTGTGCGGTCCTTGATGACAGGATAGTCAGAGCGGCGCAGGTTAGCCCATGCCTCAGAGGGGTTCATGAGGTGCAGAATCCATGCCTGAGTGTTGATGGCCTCCTTGGCATTGGTACTGAGAGTACTGCTGATACCATTGATATATGCATTGATTTCGGAATCCTGAATCTTGTTGGAGCTCTGCAGATAGTGTTCGTTAAGCCACTCCATAGCAGCCTTGACACCTGCCTTGAAGTGCTCTTCAACAGTACCGGAAACATTCCAGCCATTCAGCTTTGCCTCAGCCAGCAGGAACTCAACCTCGGCATAGTTTATGAGTGTACCTGGGCGGTTGGCCTCCTCGAAATCAAGACTGAGCATTGGACGCAGCAGACGGGTGTTGTAGTTGTTCTTGTCGAAACCGGCGTTAGGATACTGCTCGATAAGCTTCTGCAGTCCGGGGATGGCGTCATTTGCCGGGGCGTTTACCCAGTCGCTATACCATGCTGCACCAGGGTTGCATGGCTTCTCACCCCCCTCAACATTATTCAGATACTGAGCCACCTCGTCAGTCAGGTCGAAGTTGTTATCGCGGTCGGCCTTCACATCCGAGCGCAACGTGTTCAGATAGTGACGGCAGATGCGATAGAGACGTGGGTCGCTAAGGTCGTTCATAATATTGAAGAACGTAGAGCAGACCATCGTTGGCGATGTGGGATCCTGTCCGTAGAGGATTTCACCAAGGGCGTTGACACGGAAGTCAAGGTCGCGTGAACCTTCATAGAGTGTGAATGGACCGTCGGTGTAGATGATGTATGCATCGTTGTCTGCAGATCTGATATAGCCACCTTCAGCTGAGAGAGCCTTCTCAAACTCATCCTTGGCCTTGGCAGGGTTAACTTGGCTGATACGCATGGCAAAACGCATGCGCAGTGAGTTGGCATAGCGCTTCCAGGCAGCGGCATCGCCACTGAGGCTGGTCACGTCGCCACCGATGCGGTCACTGCCGGTACCCAACTGTGCAACGCAGGCTGTCAGCTCTTCAAAGAACCAGTTATAAATGTCCTCCTGCTTGTCGTACTTAGGATTGGCAATGCCCTCGGTATAGCCTTTACCGGCATCAATGCATGGGATATCACCATAGATATCTGTCAGAACAGACATCATATAGACACGGTGGATGCGCAGGGCTGCATTGGTGTTGGGCAGCTCGTCAGAGTTGGCAATGGCATCTACCAGGTTCTTTATCGCTACAGAGTAGAACTGGTCCCATACGAGACGCATCTGGTCGTCGTCGGCATGTACAGAACCTGCATAGTTGGTAACGTTCCATCCACCAGCTAAATGCTGTGTGAATCCGGTGATATAGCTACGGTAGGTGTCCATCAGTCCGAAGTCACCGTAGGTCTGCAGCAGGGCTGTTGTCAGCTGTGCGCTGGGAGCTATGGATACGGCCTTCGACTCGTCGGTGTTCAGCTCTTCCATATAGCTGTCGCTGCAAGAGGCTGTTACGAATAAGCCACAACCTGCGATAAATGCAGCGAAAGTATGCTTGATATATTTTGTATTCATAATTACTAATTGCTGATTACTTATTCCTAATTAAAACTTGACGTTAACATTGAAACCGTAGCTGCGGCGTGATGGCAGTGAACCATATTCCAAGCCGAGACCTGAGGTGTTGTAGCCAGAGTCTGGGTCGATGTTAGGGATGTTCTTCCAGATGATGAACGGGTTACGAGCCACGAATGAGACACTCAGACTCTTAACAGCTTTACCGAGCCATTTCTCGGGGAAGGTATAGCCGAAGGTAATCTCACGACACTTCACGTAAGAGTTGTCATAGATAAACGTTGAGGGGCAGTTGGATGCTGCTGTCTGCCAGTAAGAACGTGGGTCAACAGGGATGTAGTTCTCTGTATATGTGCCGTCATCGTTCTTGATGACACCAGGAGCAACAAAGCCGTACTGCTTGGCTGCTTCAATGCGCTGTGATATGTCTTCAATATTTTCCAGTCTGGTCTTAATGGATGCACGCCACTCCTGATCCGACATGTTGGCGGCCTTACGGGCTTCCTCGGAGTTATACCACTCAGCACGGCCTTCGAGTGTCTCAGAGGCACGACCTGAGTCGTAGGCTGAACGCATTGACATTGAGAAGAGGTCGGCACCGACTTTCACGTCGAAGCCTGCAGAGAGGCGGAAGTTCTTATAGGTAAAAGTAGAATAGAAACCACCTGTCCAGTCCCAAGAAGCATTGCCGAGAGTGTGGGTCTTGTCGTCAACCTCCGGCAGACCGGTCTTGCCGTTGATGATTACCTGTCCCTGTTCATTACGCTTGAAGTCCTTGCCGATGATGCTGCCGTAATTCTTGCCAACCTCTGCGCCAACGCTCACACCGCACCAGGTGGCCTTCTCCAGCTCGAAGTAGTCCATGCCGTCAACCAGTGACTTAACCTTGTTGGTGTTCTTGGAGAAGTTCACGCCAGCATCCCATGCGAAGTCCTTGATAGCCAGTACTCGGCCATTGAGGGCAACCTCGATACCCTTGTTCTGGATCTCACCGGCATTTACCAGACGGTAGTTGTAGCCAGATGTAGATGATGAAGCCAGACCGATGATCTGATCCTTAGACAACTGGTTGTAGTAGGTAACGTCTAAGCTGAGACGGTTGTTGAAGAACTTCATCTCCAAACCAATCTCGAAACTGTTGGTGCGTGTTGGCTTCAGGTCCTTGTTAGGCTGGGTGTTGTTGTTGATCATACCAATGACGAAACCACCATAGCTATACTTGGCTGTGGCATAGTTGAGCGCCAATTGGTAAGGATCGGTATCGCTACCTACCTGTGCCCATGAAGCACGGATCTTACCGTAGTTGATAAGGCTCTTGTTCTTGATGAATTCAGAGAATACGATGCTACCCGATAATGATGGGTATACATATACATTATTATTAATAGGAAGGGTTGACGACTTATCACCACGGATAGTACCTTCCAGGTAATATGTGTGACGGTAACCAACGCTTGCAGAACCGAAGAGAGAGTTGATCTGTTTCTTGTATGTGTTCTGCTGGATGCTCTGCTCGGCATAGTTCATGATGGCCACGATGCCATTCATTTGCTCGTCCATACCGGTGTAGATGTCGGTCTTGTTGCTTACTTTGAAGATGTTGCCACCGAGAGTCGCATTAACGTCGAAGTCACCGAACTGGTTGTTATACAGAGCCAACAATTCTGCGTTAAGAGTGAGATTGTTATACTTCTGTACTTGCAGCTGACCAGCCAGCTTGCCAGGAGTAGTACGTGCGGTGTAGTCTTGGAAGTCCATGTAGTTCATGTCGGTACCGATGGTTCCCTGCAACTTCAGGTGGTCGGAGATGTTCCAGATGGCTTTACCTGTAAGACGAAATACGTCCTTGGCAGTCTTGTTCTCATTCTTATAGAGGTCCCAGTATGGGTTCTTATTGTACTGGTCGTTACCGTTCCAGTTGGCGTATGTGCCGTCTTCGTTCTGGTAGTTCTTCAGCCAGGCCTGATTGTATGTGCCGGCCAGCGTCATGAGGTTCTTACCAACGTTGCTCTGTGAGTCACCCAGTGCAGGACGGTTCTTCACGTCCTCACGAGTGTAGTTGGCTGTGAAGTCGAAGTCAACGGGGCCTGCCGATGTATTTACACGCAGGTTGAAGTTGTCACGGCTCATGTGGGTGTTGGGCAGAATGTCCTTGTTGCGCATATCGGTAACAGAGAAACGGATACCTGTCTTGCCAGAGTTGACGCTCAGGATGGCGGTGTTCTGTGTGGTCAGACCGGTGCGGAAGAACTCGCTGGTGTTGTTGGGATACATCATAAATGGACGCTTCTCGCCGTCGAAGTATTCAACCAGGAAGTCGTCGGCCTTGGTACCCCAGCTGGAGTTTGTGCCAGAGGTCGCCTCTCGGCTGTAGGCACCACTGTATCCCATACCATAGACTTGCTGGATGTTGTCCCATCCTGATGACTGTCTGTCGATGGTCAGCGAACCGTTGTATTCTACACTTATCTTGTCCTTGTCTGCCTTCTTGGTTGTGATAAGGATTACACCGTGAGAGGCACGGCTACCGTAAAGAGCAGAGGCTGCAGGACCTTTAAGCACTGTCATGTTCTCGATATCATCAGGGTTGATGGCAGAAATACCGTCACCGAGGTCATAGCCGCCTTCAGTACCTGCGCTGCCGAAGTTGGTGTTGTCCAAAGGTACACCGTCGATAACATACAGTGGCTGGTTGTTACCGCTGATCTCAGTGTTACCACGCAGCAGTACGCGGGTAGAACCGGAAGCACCACCGGCGGTGTTCTGTACTACCAGACCTGCAACCTTTCCTGAGAGGGAGTTGATGACGTTGGTCTCCTTTGCTTTGGTCAGTTCCTCACCTTTTACTTCAGACACACCATAACCCAGAGCCTTGCGCTCACGTTTGATACCGAGGGCTGTTACTACCACTTCGCTGAGCATGGTCTTGTCTTCTTCCATCATGATCTTCATACCTTTCTGGGCCTTAACCTGTTTGGAGGCATAGCCGATATAGCTTATCTCCAGCATGGTGCCTGGCTTACAGTGGATCTTGAAGTTTCCGTCGAAGTCGGTTACTGTACCGTTGTTCGTACCGATTACTTTCACAGTGGCGCCAATCATAGGACCATTGGCATCCTCCACCGTACCAGTAATCTCCTGATCGTCAGGAGCCGATACAGCCGACATACCGTTGTTGGTAACGGCAATGGCTGTCGATGGCAACCACATCATGCCTGCACATAGCAGACAAAGAAGTGTTTTAGTTTTCTTCATGTTACGTTTTGCTTTATTAGTTAATATATAATTGTAATTACTTCTTGCCTTCAGTAATGCCTTGCATTATCCAAGTAGCATTTAGTTTCATGCCTTTGTTACGGTCAAAGATACCAAAATGCTCTGAACCACTCCCAAACTTGTTGTTGTCCCAGATGAACGTAGCGAAACCGCGCTTACGGGTTTCACTGACAAGGAAGCGGCAGTAGTAAGTCATGTTCTCATGGATAAGGTCGGTTTGCCCTGCTTTCTGACGATCAGTCACGCCCCATTCGCCCATGACGATACCCAACCCTTTGTTGGCCCAGGTGTTTACTACTTTGTCGAAGAAGGCAGTCATGCTATTCTCGTTCTCTGCAGAAAGCGGACTCTGAACCTTATACGGTTCTCCCCAGTAGTTGGCCTTGCATTCACCAGCATAGTCCCAAGGGGTATAATAGTGGAATTCCACACTCATGTAATCGTTGCTGTTGTTTTCTGCATCGGTAGGGATGATAAAGTCGCCATTGTTGATTCCGAAGTCTGGATTACACACGTAAGTCTGTACAATAAGGTGACGCTTGGCATTATTGCCTCCTGTGGCACGGACAACATCGATAAATGTCTGATTATAGGAGTTCTGAACAGCTAAGTTTTCTGCCTCGGGCTTACCCCAGTTATCCTTGATGTGCACTTCGTTAGTACCGGCAAATGCAACACGATAGTCATACTGTGCAAACTCACTTGCAATATTCAGCCAGAGAAGAGCCAGCTTCTGGTTGTTCTCGTCCTTGTACTGATTTGTGGGACGTCCCTCAAGCCATTTTTCATGATGAGTGTTAATAATAACCTTCAAATCATTGTTCAGACACCATCCGACAACTTCCTTAATTCGTGCCATCCAAGCCTTGTCAATGCTCATGGCAATGGGGTTGGTGATATGACATTGCCATCGGATAGGGATTCTGATGGCATTGAACCCCGCCTCCTTTACTGCTTTAATGGTCTTCTTTGTCACTACTGGGTTGAACCATGCTGTCTCTGCCTTGATGCTGTTTTCGGGCATGCCGATCTGCATTGACTCTCCATCCTGTCCTGGAGCAGAACATTCAAACTGGTTTCCCAAGTTCCAACCAACGACACCTTGATTCCATTCCTTTGCAGTGGGCTGAGCCATTGCCGACACAGCCATAAGACAGCAAAGAGCAAAAATGGAGGCAGGTTTCATAACGCTGAATGAAACCTGTTCGCCCTCCCAATTTTGACTAACTATAAAACTAACTACTAACTTTAAAAACATATGCTAAATCATTTTTAATTATTCGATTGCCATAATTTCGGCTGCAAAGGTATATAAATGCCCTTGAGTGATGGTTCAATGGCATACAAAAAAGGTTTCAATGCTATTTTCTGATAGCTTTGAAACCATTTATAACAGGAATCTAACCTTTTTATTGGTATTTTGACGGAGATATTCCGAAATATTTCTTGAAGACGGTACTGAAGTACTTCGGATTGTCGAATCCTGTCAAAGCCGCAGAATCAGATACAGTGTAGCCACTTCGGAGCATAGAGGCAGCACGTTCGAGGCGTATGATACGCATGAAATCCTGAGGAGATTTTCCTGTATACGACTTTAATTTGACGTAGAACAGGGTACGGCTCATGGCCATCTCACGGCATAAGCTGTCGATAGTGAATTCAGAATCACTTATATGTGCAGCAATAATCCGTGTTGCTTTGTCAACAAAGTCTGAATCTGTCCCTTTGGCATCAGAGGTGTTGTCCGGGCTTTCTGCTTCTGACTGACTTGATGGAGTGCTATTTTTAACCTTCTGGGCTTTCAGGGAGTCGATAGTCAGCCTCATATATTTCTCATGCAATTCGTATACCTTCCATGCTCCGTAGAATGCCAGTACGACAAATGCAATATAGATGCACCACATCCACCACGAGTTCCACCATGGCTGGCCGATGATTATCAATAGAGGCTTAGAATCTATGACAATACCGCTGGTACGACTTATACACTGGAGTGTCAGCTGGTGCTCTCCTGGCTCTAGGTTGACAAAGTGGATGTATTGCTGGTCGGTTGGCGTACTCCATTCTCCGTTCCCAATCTTATAGCGATAAGCTATATCAAAATGGTTGCGCATATTGACACTCTCGAACAACAGGTAGAAGGTACGCTGGTGGTAGGAGAGGTTCAGTTCACCGTTATCAAGGAGTTTATACACTTGCTCGCTTTGTATTTCTTCTTGATCAACAGGACAGTTGACACCAGAGAAAGAAAGCTTGGCAGTATAATTTAATGGCTGAACATTCTCCGGGTGGATGATGATGGCACCTGTCGTGGTGCCGAAAATAATATCTCCATCAGCAAGAGTCTGACCAGCCGAACGTGAATATTCACGCTCAAAGCCATAACAAAAGTTGGCATTTATAACTTTGTTTTTGTCGGTATCTGGCATTACAAACGACAGTCCCTCATCTGTGGCTATCCAGATGCGCCCGTCGCGACCTTTCACCAGACTCCTTACATAGTTAGAAGGAAGACCGTTGGCGGTGGTTATCTGGCGACTCTCGTGTTTTGTCATGTGATATACATAGACTCCTCCACCATCGGTAGCAATCCATAATTCCATTCCTGATGCCAGCAGATGGGTTATGAACGGATTGATGTTTGTTACTCCAGTAGGTGTGTAATCAAGATCTGTTATTGTATCACTGCCAGGTGTGAGCAGTTTCAGACCAAATGCTGTACCAATGGCTATCTGCCCGGAAACAAGCTGTGTGATTGACTGTACATCGTGTATAGGATAATATTTGTATCCTCCCTTTGTCATGTTAAGCAGGTCGCCATCAAGCGAACCCACCCAAAGATCTCCATCCTTGTCGAAGAATGTTGTGTACACATGCATATCTTTCAACGGACTGTTTTCTGTGGTATAATGCTTGTAAACGTTGGCTTGATTGTCAATTTCGTAGATCCCCTTACCGTAAGTTGACACCAACACATTCCCATTAGGTCTCATACTGGCACTGAGTGCTACCGTACCTTGACAGCAATGCCGCCATTGGTTTGTTCTTGTGTTGAGGATGCTTATGCCATTGTCTGTACCCATTATGAGCATATCGTTAGATAATGGCAAGACCATATTCACGTGGTCGTTGAGAAGACTCTGCTGACTGCCCCCCACATGGTTGTAGATGGCTTTGGTGCTTCCTACAGGACGTGCAATATCGATACCACCGGAATAGGTGCCGATAACAATGTTCTTCCAAGTGTCGGTAATAATGCTGTAAACACCGTTTCCGTGCAATTTGCCGTGTTGAGTATCGTTGGCATCAAAAAGCAGTGAACCTTCACCCCTTCCGTCACGCTGTGCCTTGAAGACTCCTTCGCCATCGATACCAATGAGCATAGTCTCGTCATCGTATGGGTAGATGCTGCGGATTGGATTCCTTCCCAGAGAACTGGCTTTATCCTTGTCTTGCTGGTATTTTGTACTGGTAAGCCGCACAAATAAGTCTGACTTTATGTCATCATTCTTACTTAAGGAAACAAGATGAAGGCCGTTTTCGTAACCTCCAACCCATAATCTGTCTGACAGGTTATCATAATATCCACATACAGTGTTATAGGGTAAGAGGCGTTTACCGGTTTTGTCGTATATTCCCTCTCGAGCGCAAAACAGCAGACGATCCTTTACCGATATTATCTTGTTTACATATATATCTTTGATAATCTGTGTTAATGAGTCATTACGCAGTAGATAAACTCCATCGTGCATAGCAAGAAAGAGATTATTTCTAGATATGTATATATCATTCAGGGCTACATCATGACCCTTTTTTGAAGATATGCTGGAAACAAAATCAAAATGGTCGTGCACGCGACAGTACTTAAAGATGCTACCACGGTTGTCGAAAGCATATATGGCAGATGAATCAGCTGATAGTTGAATTACTCTTCCGCCCATATGTGAAAATGGAGTATTGTCGTTTAATTGATAATTTCTCACTTTTGAGCCGTTATAGCGACCTATGCCAGTCATCGATGACCACCAAATGGCACCTGATGGCATCTGAAGAAGGGAGAAAATGCGTTGGTTATCCACGCCTTCTTCCTTGCCTAAATGCGAGAAAGTGAAGTCTTTTACATCTATCGCGCTAGCTTGAAACGTAGATATTGCTAAGACTGTCAATGTCAAAGCTCGATAAATCTTATGGACAATCATATATTGCAATTACTATCTGATGTATTCTTTTCCTGTTTATTTTTGGCAAAAATACAAAAAATATTCAAATTGGCTATGTTGTCTGAATGAAATTTTGCAAAAAGTGATACTTTTTTCGCCTAGACAGAAAAAAATGTTTATTTTTGTTTGGAAATGAGAAAAAAATCCCTACCTTTGTGGCGACTAATTACATTCAAGAATAACTCTAACATTCATATTAAAATCTAATAAATGTATTTATGAAACAAACGTGCTCTCAAGTGGGCAGTGTAGTCTCTCGATGCAGATACATTGCTCTTCTACTGATGATGTTGCCGTTCTGCGCATTAGCTCAGAATGTTAATGTCTTCGGTACAGTGACTGACGAAGGTACAGGTGAGGAAGTCATCGGTGCCACAGTCAAGGTGAAAGGTGCTACGGGTGGTGTTATCACTGATTTCGACGGAAAATACAAAATTTCCTGTCAGGTGGGACAAACGCTCGAATTCTCTTTTGTTGGTTACAAGACGAAGTCTGTTAAGGTTACGAAGGCCGGACAGCTTAATGTTGTCATATCTGAAGATGCCAACATGCTTGATCAGGTGGTGGTTGTAGGTTATGGTGTTATGAAACGCTCTGACTTGACCGGATCTGTAGCAAGTATTGACGAGAAGGCCATAAAACAAGGTGTCAATACCTCTATTGAGCAGGCAATGCAAGGACGTATTGCTGGTGTCGCAGTTACCCAGAACTCTGGTGCCCCTGGCGGTGGTATCTCAGTGCAGATTCGTGGTGTTAACTCTCTGAACGGTAATGAGCCGCTGTATGTCGTCGATGGTATCGCCATGTCAGGACAGACCTCCGACAACACCAGCGTAATGTCATCTCTGAACCCCTCCGATATTACCTCAATTGAGGTATTGAAGGATGCCTCAGCTACGGCTATCTACGGTTCACGAGCTTCAAACGGTGTGGTGTTGATTACGACAAAGCGTGGGCAGGAAGGTAAAGCAAAACTGACTTATGAAGGCTATATGGGTTGGCAGATGCTTCCCAAAACGCTGGAAGTGATGAGCCTGCCTGAATTCGCAAAATTCTATAATGTCCGTGCCGAGATTTATGGCTACGGCAAGCGTGAAGAACTGCTCGACCAGAGCTTGCTTACCGATGGAACCGACTGGCAGGACGAACTGTTTAACACTGCTTTCATGCACAACCATCAGCTGAACGTAAACGGCGGTAACAAGGACATGCATTACTCGCTGTCAGGAGGTTATCTGGATCAGGACGGTGTTGGTGTAGGATCGTCATTCAAACGTGCCTCTTTCCGTGCCAACTTCGACACGAATGTCAGTTCATGGCTGCAAATCGGTGCCAATGTGGCATACTCCAGCACGAAGCAGGTTATTACATTCGACGAGAACAACGTTATCCAGACTGCTCTTGTTCAGTATCCCGATATGGCAGCGCGCAATCCTGACGGATCTTGGGATTTCGGAACAAATCTGGAACACAATTATAATTCCAATCCTCTTTTCGAGGCTGAGGTGCGCGACAACAGCCGCAAAGGTCAGCAGTTCGACTACAACACCTTTGCTAACATCACTCCTCTGAAAGGCCTCTCGCTGCGTATAGAATATGGTGGCAACCGCTCTTGGGGACAAAGCCTTTATTTCCAGCCCAGCTATCAGACCGCTCAGCAGAAGATTGAGTCGCAACTGACACGAGGGAACTCACGAAACAAATACGAGAGTTTCAAACAATATCTGACTTATGACTTCGACATCGTAAAAGGCTATCACCTCCAGCTGATGGCAGGACACGAGACTCAGGAAGGTGAATGGTATAATGCCTCGATGGGCAGAAAAGGCTACATCACCGATGCCATCAAGAGTATTGCCGTGGGTGATGCTTCCACGTCGACCAACAGCGAACAAGGTGCAGACTGGGCCATTGAGTCATACTATGGACGTTTGAACTACAATATGCTGGACCGTTATCTGCTCACTGCTACGCTGCGCGCCGATGGTTCGTCTTCGTTCGGAGAGAACAACCGCTGGGGTTACTTCCCCTCTGTGGCTCTCGCCTGGCGTATCAGCAATGAGAAATTTATGAAAAAGACCAACAAATGGCTCAATAACGCCAAGTTGCGTTTGGGTTGGGGTCTCGTCGGTAATCAGGGCGTAGGAAGCTATTCTTATGGTGTGGCGATGAAGAATGCCGTTACTGCTTGGGGTACGGGTTATTTCTCAGGAAACTATGGTAATCCTGACTTGAAGTGGGAGTCGACTAAGGCATGGAACATCGGTCTTGACCTCTCGTTCTTCAACAACCGCATTGAGTTCATCGTGGATGCATACCTGAAGAAGACTGACAACCTCCTCATGGACGCCACGCTGCCATACTACATTGTCAATAACTCTGGTTGGATGGGTATTTCTGCACCGAAAGTCAATACCGGTGCCATCGAGAACAAGGGTATAGAGTTTACCCTGAACACGGTGAACATCTCCAATAAGGACTGGCAGTGGCGTACGGGTATTACATTCTCCGTCAACCGCAACAAACTGACAGGTCTGAGCAGTGATGAAGGCTCTATCGCAGGAAACATGAACTCGCAGACCTATACACTTTCTGAGATTGGAGGTCCTGTCGGCCGTTTCTATGGCTATAATGTCATTGGAATGTTTACCAAGGAGGATGACTTCTACCAGAAGAATGCCCTGGGTGAGTTCATGCTCGACCAGAATGGCAACCGCCTGCCTGTAGCCCGTCCGGCAGAATCGCTCGATTCTGAGATGTATCCTATTCAGCAGCGTGGTATCTGGGTTGGTGACTACATCTTTGAGGATGTCAATGGCGACGGAAAAATCACCACCGCCGACCGTAAGTATATCGGTGACCCCAATCCCGACTTTACTTTCGGTATCAACAATACGATTACTTGGAAGGACTTTGAGCTTACCTTCTTCCTGAACGGAAGTGTAGGCAACGATATCTTCAATGCCGTGAAACAAAGACATAGCGACCCGACAGCCTGGGGTAACAAGCTGAAGATGGTGAACGACTATGCACATATTGGCATGATTGACCCCGATGGCTCGCTCAACGACATCTCTAATGTCTATGTGGTGAATCCCGGTACTGCTCAAACCCAGCGTATCAGCGTGAGCGGCGAGAGCCAGAACGACAACAACCGTGTGAGCTCGCGTTTCGTCGAAGATGGCAGCTACCTGCGATTGAAGAGCCTTTCGCTGGCTTACAATCTGCCGAAGAAGTGGCTTCAAGCCGTCAAACTCGACTGGGTACAGGTTTATGCCAATGCCCAGAACCTCTTTACAATTGCGGGCTACGACGGCTACGATCCTGAAATCGGTGCTTCGGGACAGAGTGTAATCCTGCAGGGTATCGACTACTATCGTTATCCGTCACCACGCATCTTCAACTTTGGTATTAAGTTAAACTTCTAATTGATTACGGTTATGAATAAATATATATTTAATAAGGTCAGGAAGTCTGCAAAGCGCATGGGCTCCTTGCTCCTTACTCCTTTATCCGTCTTGGCATTGCTGTCGAGCTGTAATGATTCATTCCTGGATCGCACACCTCTTCATGGTTATACCGCTCCTACTTATTACACGAGCGACGATGCCATTATCAAAGCTACCGAACCGCTCTACAACTATGCTTGGCATGGCTACAATGAGCGCGCTATAGTAGGAATGGGATCGTTCCGTGCAAACGATGCATGGAGTCCTTATCTGCAAGGAGAGTTCGCACGCTTTACCATTACCGGCCTGAGCACCGAAGTGGTGAACGCATGGTCTTCTCTTTACATGGTTGTTACGATGGCCAACCAGCTTATCAATGATCTCGACACCTATGCATCGACCGATAATCCTGACATTACTCAGGCCGTAGTCAATCAGGCTAAGGGTGAAGCCATGCTGATGCGCGGTTGTGCATATTTCTACCTGCTTAGAGGTTGGGGCGAAGTCATTCTCTTCGAAGACAATGTCGATGCCACTTCACGTCCGGTGCGTCCTTTGTGCAACGAGAGCAGTGTGCTGAAATTTGTGGTTCGCGATTTCGAGAAAGCTGCCGACCTGTTGCCTGAAAAGGGAAGCGACAAGCACCCTTCCCGCTATGTTGCCAAGGCACTGTTAGCCAAGGCACTGCTTGCACAAAGCGGTTGGGATACCAGCAATACGCAGGACCATACTCGTGATGCTGCAAAACTGAAGAGAGTCGTATCCCTTTGCGACGAAGTCATTAAGTGTGGACAGTACAAACTGATGGATGATTATGAAGACCTGTTCCGCCCGCAGAATAACGACAACGAGGAAACGCTGCTGGCCATGCGCTGGGCAGATCCGCTGCTGGGTGAATATGCCTCAAACAATAACCTCATCTCCGACCTCGCTTGGAGCGATGTGACAGACGTAAACTGCTGGGGAGGTTCTCTGCACGCTTCTGTCGACATGCTTGACTACTACAACGAGGAACCCGCAGACTCTTTCCGCCTGCGTGCCAATTTCTTTACTCCTGGACGCTACTACAGCTATATCTGGAGCGAAAAGGGTGGTTATACCTACAAGGTTAACTGGGCACAGGCCAAGAAGGGTGTCGTTGGTACCAAGGCCGACTGCGACGGCCATCTGGCACAGCAGGCTTCACCGCTGAATACCTATATCATCCGTCTGGCTGACGTGTATCTCACAAAGGCTGAAGCTTTGTTAGGCGATAATGCGAGCACTAGCGACGGAGAAGCCCTTGCTGCTTTCAACGCTACTCGTCTGCGTGCCAAGCTTCCTGCCAAGACTTCATTCACTTTTGAAGACCTGATCCGTGAACGCCGCATTGAGTTCTGCCTGGAATACTGCAACTGGTACGACATGGTGACTTGGTATCGTTGGAAGCCGCAGTATATGCTGAACTTCTTCAACAACAAGCAGCATCGTGCCTTTATGCTGAATTCAGGTGACGTAGTACTCAATGTAGACAAGACCCTGTCATATCGTTGTATCTTCCCAGGATCAAACAACTGGTATTTCACTGACGATCAAGGACACTGTCTTTGGAATGACCGTTCAACAGTGTCAATTGACGACAATACTACGGTTCAGACCAAGGCTCAAGGCTATACTTATGATGTCGATGCTCTGGCTCGTGCCAAAGGCTCCGATTATCAGCCTATCGTACTCTCTGAGGCCAATATCTTCATGCCTTACCCGGAGGCCGACGTGATTCAGAACCGTTACTTCAACTCGCCTGCCGTTGACTATGACTTTGGTGAGTAACATTATT
>Ga0326514_10001606_pt1 | contig 14682 bp, 12 predicted proteins | sample 3_2548_0518_D_FD_203653 | JGI IMG/M metagenome (GOLD analysis project Ga0326514, IMG submission 203653) | Bovine rumen microbial communities from UC Davis, California, United States - 3_2548_0518 | ecosystem: Host-associated > Mammals > Digestive system > Stomach > Rumen | place: USA...
GTCGATCCGGTGCTGGCTTCGGAATTCCGTTATTCCGACCCGCTGGTCACGGAAAATACCCTGATCATCGTCATCAGTCAGTCGGGAGAAACATTGGATACCATGGCAGCACTCCGCGAAGCAAAAAAACGCGGGGCACATATCACCTCCATCGTGAACGTCGTTGGAAGCTCTATCGCCAGAGAGTCGGATGATGTTCTGTATACATGGGCCGGTCCCGAGATCGCTGTCGCAACGACAAAAGCATATTCCACACAGCTGACTCTGCTGAATATGCTGGGGCTGTACTTTGCAGATATGCTTCATACGATCGAGGAATCCGAGTATAGCGCGATCGTAGAGGAGATGCAGTGGCTTCCGGAGAAGATCGAATCGATTTTGCAGAATACCGATCAGATCAAGTATCTTGCCAGCCGGTATTTCAACCACAACTCCATCTTTTTCATCGGGAGAAACCTGGACTATGCACTTGGCATGGAAGGATCGTTGAAACTCAAGGAGATCTCCTACATCCATTCAGAAGCTTATGCTTCCGGCGAGCTGAAACACGGCACGATCTCTCTGATCGAAAACGGCACTCTGGTGGTTGCTCTCGGCACTTACGGTCCTCTGTTTGACAAAGCGATGAGCAATGTTGTGGAAGTTCGGGCACGCGGAGCGGACGTCATGGCCATCACCACCGTCAGCCACGCGGAAGAGATGCAGAAAAACGTGGACTATGTGGTTTCCGTTCCGGATACTCACCTGATCCTGCAGCCCTCCCTCGGAATCGTGCCGCTGCAGCTGTTTGCCTACTATATGGCACTGCAGAGAGGCTGCGACATCGACAAACCGAGAAACCTGGCAAAATCCGTTACTGTTGAATAATCAAATGTACCGGCAGCGCTGAAAATGCACTGCCGGTTTTTAAGCTATGATCGATATTGCAAAATTTAAAGTGGATGATCATCTGTGCATCGGATGCAGTCGCTGCATCAAGGTATGTCCGGGACATCTGCTGTATCTTAATGACGAATATCATTGCCGCCGAAACGCACCGAATGAGGAGAATTCCTGCTGGCGTTGCCAGCACTGTCTGGCGGTCTGTCCGAGAGGCGCGATCCAGATCTTCAACCGCGATCCGGAAGACAGCCGCGAACCGGTATCTCGGGATGATGCCTCCTATGTTCTGGATACGCTGATCATGACCCGGCGCTCTCACCGAAGGTTCCTCAACCGGGAAGTGGACCCCTCCATGACCCGTTTTCTCATCGACCTTCTGTCCAATGCGCCAAATTACCGAAACCGGCAGTCCGTAGAGTTCACTCTCATTGATCGCGCAGATCAGATGACCAGGATCTTGGACAACCTGAATCCGGAGCAAAGCAGCCTCTTCGGCAATGCTCCATGTCTTCTGGTCCCCCACTCTCCGGCGGGAGAGAAGTATGCCGCGTACGATCAGGTGACTGCCGCCGCCTATTTTGAACTGCTTTGTGCATCCCGCGGCCTTGGTGCAGTAATAATCCCGTTTCCGGAGGACGATTCTGCCGTCTGGGCAGCGCTGGAGATCCCTGCGGACCACACCACCTCCGTGATGATCGGGTTTGGCTGGCCGGAGATCCCCTATTCCCGCAGCGTACAGCGCCGGGTTGGCGACACCAGGCTCCATCGTCCGAAAAATGAATCCTGAAAAAACGAGCAGGGAGTGCACTCCCTGCTCTTTCTTTCATTGATACAATGCCACAAATTCTTCCAGACAGAGATTGTGCTCTACCATGTAAGTTGCGGCCTCCACCCCAACATATCGGAAATGCCATGGCTCATAGATGATCCCTGTGATCTCCTCTTTATCTTTGGGGTAACGGACTATGAATCCATATTCCTGACAATGCTTGCTCATCCACTGATAAAGAGCTGTATTTTCAAGGCTTTCATCCTTCAGCTCATAGTATTCATCGGTAATATCGCAGGCAAGACCGGTCTGATGCTCACTGGTCCCGGGCCGGCTGACAATCGTTGCCGCCTTCTCTTCTCCGTACTGCTCCACCTTGCGGTTGAATAGGTACTGCTGTTCCTCGAATCCCCGATATCCGGAAGACAGAAAAACGCTGAGGCCTTCCGCCCTTGCATCCGCTACAAACTGCTGCATCGGCTCCAGGATCCTCTGATCCAGTTTCTGGCCTTCGATCTCCCCAAGTTCCGGGGTGTATTCCCCAATAGAGTGCTCCGCATTCGCGAGAACATATTCCCAGCTACTGATATCGATATCCGGAAGATCGGCTTCTTTTTTCTGCTGACCAGAAACTTCCTCCACTGAGGTCTCTTCTTCCGCCGTCTCCACCGGCAGCTCAAGCCGTTCATGCTCATCCATTGCATTCTGAGGCATCAGAAGCACGAAATATAGGGCTGCAGCCAGCAGCATCAGCACCCCTGTCACAATACAGATTATCCGTTTCGTTCTCATGGTTCCATGTCACCTTATTCGAAGTATCTGAAAAAAATAATAGCATCCCTCCAACTTATGTCAATCAAAAACATGGCAGAAAGGTTCTTCTTTCTGCTATACTGAACACATATCGATGAAGGGAGTGATTGATTTGAATATTATCTGGCACGGACATTCCTGTTTTGAGATCCAGGGCAGTGTCTCGGTGGTCTTTGATCCTTATGAACCAGGATACGTTCCCGGTTTTCAGCTGCCGCCGCTCTCAGCGGACTACTGCTTCTGCAGCCACGGTCACGGTGACCACAGTTACAGCAAAGGCGTTACGGTTCCTTCGGATCCTCCCGCACTGACTTCCCATATAGTGGATACCTTTCATGACTCACAGCAGGGAGCGCAGCGTGGTCCGAACCGCATAACCGTGGTAGAGATCGATGGGAAACGGATCGCTCATATGGGAGATATTGGTCACATTCTGTCCGAAGATCAGATCCGGGCAGTCGGGCCGGTGGATATTCTCCTTATCCCCATCGGCGGTTTCTTTACAGTCGATGCAGCTGCAGCGAAAAAGATTGCGACATCCTTAAATCCCGGTATCGTCATTCCCATGCACTATCGCGGAGAAGGATTCGGATTTGATGTCATTTCAACGCTGGAGGATTACACCTCCCTCTGTGATGATGTGATTACCATCAGCAGCAGCCAGTTCGATCCGGACACCGTCCAGACTCCATGCACGGTTGTGCTGACGCCTCCGGTCTGCTGACTATACCGAAAAATATGAAACAGCAGGAAAAACAGATATGATCTCCCGGAAGTAGATAAGGTAAATATCCAAATCTACTTCCGGGAGATCATATCAGATCAAACCTGCTGTTTTTTCAATCGATTACGGTTGCCAGTCTCTCCAGAAACTGAGAAAGCAATTTCTTCTCATCCTCGGTAAAGGTTTTTTCCACCTGCTGGCACATCTTATCCACATATTCCCGGACCGTATTGGTGTAACCGTAGTATTTGTCGGTCAGCACCAGGTGGTACTCACGCCGGTCTGTAATGGAGTTCTGTTTTTCTATATACCCTTTTTTTATCAGGCTGTTGACCTTATATGTTGCATTGGACTGAGAAATATTCAGAAACGCAGCAAACTCTCTTATCGTCGGCTCGTGAAGATCATGGATCACTTCCACGGAAAATGCTTCCATGGCGCTGAGAGAGCCTTCTCTTTCCCGCACCTGATCGAAGATCCGGCGGAGAAATGCCAGTTTCATTTTATCCGCAATGAGCATCATATTCTCTTCAATCATTTCTTCTTTTCCTCTCTTCGTAATTGTCAAAATTATACCGTAAACATCTTGGAATTTCAAACTATCTAAGGATGTTTTATTCGTTTGTCAGAGATTTCAGGGCCTCTACCACCTGCCGTTGCTGATTTTCCCGGGAAATGACGGCCGTTCCGTCACCCTTTTGGATACCGTAGTTTCCAAACTGTGCATGGTTCCCTCCGGAAATAATCACTTCTTCCGCTTTCTCCGGAAGATTCTCACGGTTCTTTTCGTACTCTTCCATATTAAGCACCTCGTCCTGATCACCATAAAGGGAAACAACCTGAAGCTCTTCCGGCAGAGGATCGGTAGAATAGGCCGCAAGAAGAATCAGTCCCCGGAACTCATCCGAATGCTCCTGCAGGTACGTAGCGGCAGTCACACCACCGAGCGAGTGACCTGCCATATACCACTGATCGTAGTGATACTCCTGCTGGATATCTTTCGCAGCGTCCGCATCCAGCATCGCCATGTGGAACGGCATTTCCACCAGGAAACAGTCACCCCACTCCTCGGCGATCTGATACATGAGAGGTGCATAAGCTTCCGCCTCCACTTTGGCCCCGGGATAAAAGATCACTGCCCGTGAATCCGACGGTCCGTCAAACATCAGCCCGTTGGAAGCTGGTGTTACCGCCACCGTCTCACTGCTGATCAGAAACGGTTCTGCCGATTCATCATGATGACTGTACATGGACAGATACACTGCCCCGGTTGCCGCCATCAGCAGGACCGCAGCCAATACAGTCCAAAGGACCTGGCTCCATTTCCGCTTCCTGTCTCTCTTCCTGCATATCACGGATACCAGCAGGACTGCTGCCAATATACATGCCAGCATCCAGCCGGCGCTCATTAAGATCCATTTCATAGTTTTCTCCAAAAAACAAGAGCAGCGATGGACGCTGCTCTTACAGTCATTCTGAGATTAACGTTTCTTCTTTCCGAAAATACTGGAGTGTCCATTCTCTTTTGCAGGAGTTTCTCCCACGGATGCGGAGAACTTCCGCAACAGTTCCTTCTGCTCGGATGTGAGGTTCTTGGGAACTACGACTCGCACCGTCACATATTGATCGCCGCGGCCGGAACCTCTCAGATACTGGATTCCCTTTCCTTTCAGCCGGAATACCGATCCGGTCTGTGTTCCTTCCGGAATATTCAGCTTCACCTTTCCGTCGATGGTGGGAATCTGGATCTCTCCGCCCAGTGCTGCCTGTGCATAGCTGATCTCCTGCTCCAGCAGAACATCCGATCCTTCCCGTTCAAAACGGGCGTCAGGACGGACGATAACGTAGACTAGCAGATCTCCGGCAGGTCCGCCGTTGGAACCGGCGTTGCCCTGTCCGCGCAGAGAAACGGTCTGTCCATCATCAATACCGGCAGGGATCGTAACATTGATCTTATGCTGCTTGCGGATCTTACCCATTCCATGACAGGTGTTGCACGGATCCTTTACGATCTTACCGGTTCCATGGCACTGCTGACAGGGTGCGGAAGACTGGACCATGCCCAGAGGTGTTCTCTGTGTCGTCCGAACCGCGCCGGTGCCTTTACAGTTCGGGCAGGTCTCCGGCTGAGTTCCCGGTTTGGCACCAGAGCCGCTGCAGTCAGCGCAGGTCTCCACACGGGCCACGGAAATATCCTTTTTGCAGCCAAATGCTGCCTCTTCGAAGCTGATGGAGATGTTTGTACGGATGCTCTCTCCTTTGCGCGGACCGTTGCTTCTGCGTGCACCGCCGCCTCCGAAAATGTCGCCAAATCCGAATCCTCCGAAGATGTCGCCGAAAATATCGCCCAGATCACCAAATCCGCCGGGACCATACGGGCCGGCATTGGGATCGAATGCCGCATGGCCGTACTGGTCATACAGCTGTTTCTTTTCGGGATCCGACAGGATCTCGTAGGCTTCATTGATCTCCTTAAAACGTTCCTCGCAGGCTTTGTCACCCGGATGCAGGTCAGGATGGTTCTCTTTCGCCAGTTTTCGGTATGCTTTTTTCAGTTCGTCCTCGGTTGCCTCTTTCGAGACACCCAGGACTTCATAATAGTCTCTTTTATTAGTCGCCATTCACGTCACCCCACTTCGGGTTTTCTTCTGTCGAAAAACGGCAGTGCGTGTATTCTAACACTATCACTGTCGATTATCAACATTATACTCCTGTTCTGTCGGCAAACATTGGGGCGGCAGGGCCGCCCCAATAATCTGTTGAATTACTTGTCGTCGTCCACAGTGGTGTAATCGGCGTCGTAGTAATCTGCACCGCCGTCTCCACCGCCGGGAGCACCCTGAGTCGGATCAACTCCGGCATCTCCGGCAGCGCCGCCGGCCTGCTGATACATCTTTTCCGACACTTTGTAGAATGCCTGAGTCAGCTCTTCGGTTGCGCTCTTGATGGACGCGGTATCGGTTCCCTGCAGTGCAGTCTTCAGAGCCTCTTTCTTGCTCTCGATTTCTGCTTTCTCAGCGTCATCCAGTTTGTCGCCCATCTCCTCCAGAGTCTTCTCGGTCTGATAGAGGATCTGATCGCCCTGGTTACGGGTATCGACTTCTTCTTTTCTCTTGGCATCTTCAGCGGCAAACTGCTCTGCCTCACGAACGGCCTTTTCAATGTCTTCCTTGGACATGTTGGTGGAAGAAGTGATGGTGATGTGCTGTTCTTTGCCGGTACCAAGATCCTTTGCGGATACATTGACGATGCCGTTGGCATCGATATCGAATGTTACCTCGATCTGAGGAACGCCGCGGCGTGCCGGAGCGATTCCGTCCAGATGGAACTGTCCGAGAGACTTGTTGTCTCTGGCCATTTCACGTTCGCCCTGCAGAACATTGACTTCCACGGAAGTCTGGTTGTCAGCTGCAGTGGAGAAGATCTGGCTCTTCTTGGTGGGGATGGTCGTATTGCGCTCGATCAGTCTGGTGCACACACCGCCCAGGGTCTCAATGCCCAGGGAAAGCGGAGTGACGTCCAGAAGCAGGATGCCTTCCACATCGCCGCCGAGAACACCGCCCTGAATGGCAGCGCCGATTGCAACACACTCGTCAGGGTTGATGCCCTTGAATCCTTCTTTGCCGGCAATGGATTTGACCATGTCCTGAACTGCCGGGATACGGGTGGAGCCGCCAACAAGGAGGACCTTGTTGATCTGACCAGCAGACAGTCCGGAATCGGAAAGTGCCTGACGGACAGGGCCTGCGGTCTTCTCGACCAGATGAGCCGTCAGCTCGTTGAATTTTGCTCTGGTCAGAGAGATGTTCATATGCTTCGGGCCGGTAGCATCTGCCGTGATGTACGGCAGATTGATCTCAGTAGTGAGAACACCGGACAGCTCGATCTTTGCTTTTTCTGCTGCTTCGCGAAGTCTCTGCATTGCAACTTTGTCACCGGAAAGATCAATGCCTTCCGTCTTCTTGAACTCGTCGACCAGATACTTGGTGATGCATGCGTCGAAGTCGTCACCGCCGAGTCGGTTGTTGCCAGCGGTTGCAAGAACTTCGATAACGCCGTCGCCGATCTCCAGAATGGAAACGTCGAAGGTGCCGCCGCCCAGATCGTAGACCATGATCTTCTGATCATTTTCTTTGTCCAGTCCGTAAGCAAGGGCTGCTGCCGTAGGCTCGTTGATGATACGCTTTACGTCCAGACCGGCGATCTTGCCGGCATCTTTGGTAGCCTGACGCTGTGCGTCGGTGAAGTATGCAGGAACCGTGATTACTGCTTCCGTCACGGTCTGTCCCAGATAAGCTTCTGCGTCGGCTTTCAGCTTCTGGAGGATCATTGCGGAGATCTCCTGCGGAGTATAAGACTTGTCGTCGATTTTGACTTTATAATCGGAGCCCATCTCACGCTTGATGGAAGTGATGGTGCGATCCGGGTTGGTAACAGACTGACGTTTAGCAACCTGTCCGACCATTCTCTCGCCTTCTTTTGAAAAAGCGACAACGGACGGAGTGGTGCGGGCGCCTTCTGCGTTTGCGATAACAACAGCTTCGCCGCCTTCCATAACGGATACGCAGCTGTTGGTGGTTCCAAGGTCGATGCCAATGATTTTGCCCATAGTTTTATTTCCTCCAAATATATATAGATGTTTTATTTACGAATGATTAATTTGCAACTTTGACCATTGCAAAGCGGATAACTTTTTCTCCGAGTTTGAAACCTTTCTGGAAAACTTCCACGATTTCATTCTCACCCTTTGTTTCATCTTCCACATGCATCACTGCATTGTGCAGATTGGGATCAAAAGGTTGTCCCACGCTCTCGATCTCCGTGACCCCGAGATTCTCCATGGTCTTATTGAATTGTGCCATGATCATTTCCACGCCCTTGCGGTACGCTTCATCTTCCGTCGGCTGATCCAACGCACGGACCAGATTGTCATATACCGGAAGGAACTTATTCAGGACATCCGCTTTGATGTCTCCGTAAAGTGCTTCCCGTTCCTTCTGACTTCTTTTCCGATAGTTGTCATACTCGGCCATCAGTCTCAGATACTTGTCATTTGCTTCCTTGACCTGCTGCTCTGCAGACGGTTTTTTCTCGGCATCCTCTTCTTTGTTTTCTTCCTGTTTCTTCGAGCTCTTTTTGGAATTGTCTGGTTTCTTAGAGCTTTTCTTCGCCTTGGGTTTTTCCTCAGCTTCTTCTGCTTTCGCTTCCGTGGTTTCTTCTGTTTCTTCTTTTATTTCTTCAGAAGCTACTTCTGCTTCCTTGTTTTCTTCTTCAAGGTGATCATTCTTAGCTTTGCTCATAGATTAATCCCGATCCTCCTTTATGATTAGTTTATTATTTAAGCCTGGTGGAGGAGCTTCTCCTCCGCCGAACCGTCGGGACAGTCCGTCGGCAAGCATTTTCAGTTTTGCTGCTACGGAAGAATAATCCATTCTGGTAGGACCTACGACACCGATGAGTCCTCTCATGTTATCGCCCGCATCATAGCTGGCCACGATGACACTGGAGTCTTTCAGTTCTTCCGCCACATTTTCCGGCCCAATCAGGACCTTCACTTCGTCTCCGGCCATAAGTTCCGTCTCACCAGGGAGAATGTATCCTCCGTTGGACAGGTAGCTCATCAGCTGATGCGCCTTGTCCGGATCCCGGTATTCCGGCTGGCTCAGAAGGCGGTTCTCGCCGGTAATGTGCGCTTCCGGTGTTCCGGATTCACCCAGAACCTCGATCACGAAGGAGGCGATAACGCGGGTCAGTCCCAGCGTCTCTCCGGAAGCTCGTTCCGTATTGGAGATCAGCTGTGCCGTAACTTGTTCTTCCGTAATACCGGTAAAGTTTGCATTAAACAGACTGCTGAGTCTCTGGATCGTATCTCTCGTTACGGATACGGGGAGATGTACCAGTTTGTTCTTTACCGTATTGTTCGTCAGCATCACTACGATGATGAATGTGTTGGCATCCACATAGATGATGTCAAACCGGGAGATCGTTGCCGGAGCGGACGCGGAAATGGTCAGCACCGGATAATTCGTGAGCTGGGATGCCAGCTTACCGATATCTGCCATTGCGTTATCCAGCTGCATCATCTTGGAATTCAGTTCCCGATTGATGCTCTCGCTCTCTTCCAGAGACATCTTCTGCCGTTCCATGAGCTCATTGACATAGATCCGGTAGCCCATCGGCGTCGGCACACGGCCGGCTGATGTATGGGGCTGTTCCAGATACCCCATAGAAACCAGTTCCGCCAGCTCGTTTCGAATCGTCGCTGTGGAACAGTTCAGATCCGATATTTGCGCAATCGTCTTGCTGCCGACCGGTTCCGCCGTGCGGATGTACTCTTCTACCACAGAAGTCAGTATGGTTTTTTTGCGTTCACTCAGCTCCATCTTGCTTCTCCTGGGGATCCAGTTTCGTTTGGCACTCTTGCGCCGCGCTTGCTGGCACTCTTATTCTTCGAGTGCTAATATAGCACTTCGGGATTGCCAAGTCAATAATTTTTCTTTCAATTTCGAAGTTTGTTCATAATCTTTTTGAGTCAAACAAAGCAGAGACCCCGGAACCGGTCAGCCATGCTTATCTGGCTCCCGGTCCCGGGGCTTTCTTCTATTAAATATGTAGTGCTTAGTTGAGAAAATCTCTCAGCTTCTTGCTGCGGCTCGGGTGACGCAGTTTCCGCAGCGCCTTGGCTTCGATCTGACGGATGCGCTCACGGGTGACGCCGAATTCGCGTCCCACTTCCTCCAGGGTTCGGGTACGGCCGTCGGTAAGTCCGAATCGCAGTTCCAGGACTTTCTTTTCCCGCGGGGTCAGCGTATCCATGACATCAAACAGCTGTTCACGAAGCAGCGACAAGCTGGCGACCTCAGAGGGAGCGGAGGCCTCTTCGTCGGGAATGAAGTCGCCAAGATGGGAATCCTCTTCCTCACCGATAGGTGTTTCCAGCGAGACCGGCTCCTGCGCCACTTTCAGGATCTCACGGACTTTTTCCGGAGGCAGATCCATGGCCTGTGCGATCTCTTCTGCACTGGGGTCATGTCCCAGTTCCTGCAGCAGCTGACGGGAAACACGGATGACCTTGTTGATGGTCTCGACCATATGGACCGGAATTCGGATGGTCCTGGCCTGGTCGGCAATGGCTCGGGTGATAGCCTGCCGGATCCACCATGTTGCATAGGTGGAGAATTTATAGCCTTTGGTATAATCAAATTTTTCCACTGCACGGATCAGTCCCAGGTTTCCCTCCTGGATCAGATCAAGGAAAAGCATCCCTCGTCCGACATATCTTTTTGCAATGGATACCACCAGACGAAGGTTTGCTTCGGTCAGCTTCTTTCTGGCTTCTTCATCGCCTTCCGTCATCCGTTTCGCCAGATCCTGTTCCTCTTCCGCCGTCAGCAGAGGCACTTTGCCGATCTCTTTCAGATACATGCGGACCGGATCATCCGTGGACAGCTGGTCGGCATAGTCTTCTGTTTCCTGCAGTTCCTTTTCCGTTACCTCTTCCACCTGTTTGATGTCTTCGGCCTCGGGAAATGACTCCTCACTCAGGTCGGGCAGCGCATCATCCGTGATCTCAATGCTGATATTGTTCTCTTCCAGTTTCTGATAAAACTTTTCCTGTTCCTCTTCCGGGATTCCCAGGGTTTCCAGAACTGTCAGATCCTCTGGAGTAATTGCGCCGGATTTCTTTCCTTTTTTAATAAGTTCTTCCAATATCAGTTCTTGCTTGCTCTTTTCTGCGGGTTCCTGGGTCTTTGCGCTTTTAGCTTTCGTTTCTGCCATAGTTACCTGTCCCCTTTATTTTTGATTCGTTCCCGCAATGCGAGAAGGTCCTCGCCGGAACTTCTGATTTCGTATTGTTCTTTTATGATATTTGTGTAGTCATTCCATGCCTTCTCCAGGTTCTGCATGGATTCCGGTTTATTGTCAATGGATGAAAGCAAGCTCATCTGATCCGGACTCAACGCGCCGCTCAGACTGGCTGTGGTAATATCCCGGCCCTCCGCCGCGATGGATTTCATGGCCTCAAAGATCTTTCGGAGCTCCGAAGAGGAGAACTCCTCCTCTGCCGGCTGCAGCGGATATGTCAGGACCGAAGAGTCCCGTGAGATCAGTCGGAGGATTCCCTCCTCTGCCTTTGCCGATCGGATATCTTCATAGCGGAATTCCCGTTTTACCGGCTGCGCGTTCCGTTCCGGATGCATATTGTTCTCTTCTCTACGCCGGAAGCTTCTCTGTTTTCGTTTCCGCTTTTGTTCCACTTCATTCATCAGCACATCTTTGCTGATTCCGGTCTCCGCCGCCAGTCGGCCTGCATAGACCTCACTCGCCATCCGATTGGGAAGATCGGAGAGCATGTCCGTGGCATCGTTCAGGAACGCCACCTTCTGATCCGGTTCATTCAGATCATACTGTTCCATGATCTTCTTCATACGGTAATCAATCTGTCCTTCCGACCGGTCCAGCAGATTCTGAAAGGCATCTTTCCCTTTGAGCTTGATAAACTCATCCGGATCCTTCGCTCCTTCCATCTGAAGGACGCGGACCACAAGATCCAGCTGTTCCAGGATCTTGATCGCACGTTGGGCTGCCTTCTGTCCGGCACCGTCGTTATCATAGGCTATGATGATCTCTTTCGTATAATTGGACAGCACCCGTGCCTGCTCGCTGGTGAGCGAAGTTCCCAAGGATGCCACGGCAGAATCAAATCCCGCCTGATGCAGCGCGAACACATCCACATTTCCTTCTACCAGGATGATGTATCCCGCCTTGGATCTCTTTGCAAGATTCAGGCCGAACAGGTTCCTGGATTTATTGAACACCAGGGTCTCGGGACTGTTTAAATACTTCGGCTCTCCGTCTCCGAGGATCCGGCCGGAAAAGCCGATCACATTTCCTTTGGCATCAAAGATCGGAAACATCAGTCGGTTACGGAAGGCATCATAGAAACCCCCGTTCCGTCCTTTTTTCACCAGCCCAGCATCGTGCATCTCAAAATCATTGAAGCCCTGTTCTTTCATGGCATTGCGCAGGCTGTCCCAGGTATCCGGAGCATAGCCCAGACCGAACTTCTTCACCGTATGGGCCTCCATCTTACGCGATTCCATATATCGAAGTGCCGGTTTCCCGACATCCGTTTTCAGCTGATTATAGAAAAACCTTGCGGCCTCCTTATTGAGCGCCAGCATCCGCGCCCGTTTCTTTCCCTCGGCGCTCTGCTCCTCCGCCGGGAGCGGCATGTTGACTCTCTTTGCCAGCGTTTCTACGGCTTCCGGGAACGACAGGTTCTCGATCTCCATCATAAAATTGATCACGCCGCCGCCTTTTCCGCAGCCAAAGCAGTGATACATCTGGCGTCCCGGATTGACCGAGAACGAAGGGGTCTTTTCGGAATGGAACGGACACAGGCCAAACATGTTCGCACCGGACCGTTTCGTGAGAGAGACATACCCGGATACGACATCTACGATATCATTCCGTTCCGTGACTTCCTGTATGAAGCTGTCGGAAAATCGCATATTCTCTCCCTCCTTTTCTATATAATGTCTGATTTCGAGTTTTTATTTTACGTGCCATGCAGACGGAATGAAGAACCTGCTGAAACTCTCCAGTGCGTAATAATCCGTCATTCCCGCTACGTAGTCACAGGCAGCGCGTTCCACGCCTTCCATCTCTGCCACTTTCTGGCATTCTTCCGGCATCTCCTCCGGGGCACAAACGTAGTGTTCATAGATGCATTCCAGGATTCCTTTGACCTTGCTCTCCTCTCCCTTTGCAATGGGATTGCGATAGACATCGGAAAACATGAAGTTATGGAACACATCAAACACATCCTGCATTTCGGGTGAAAGGCCGATCTTGCCCTCCATACTGTTCTGGATCAGATCCGTTACGATGGAGTTGATGCGCTGTGAGTTCCTCTCTCCGCATCTCTCCCGGATGACCGCGGGAATGTCCTCTTCCTGGAGAATCCCTGCACGGAGTGCGTCATCAAGATCATGATTCACGTAGGCAATGCGGTCTGCAAGACGGACAACGGTCGCTTCCCGGCTGTCTTCCGGGGATCCGTACGTATGATTCAGGATGCCGATGCGGGTCTCTTCACAAAGATTCAGGCCCCTCCCGTCCCGTTCCAGGATGTCCACGACCCGCAGGCTCTGCTCATAATGCTTGAACCCGCCGGGGTAGATTTCATTCAGTGCCCGCTCTCCCGCATGACCAAAGGGGGTATGCCCGATGTCATGACCCAGTGCAATAGCCTCGGTGAGGTCCTCGTTGAGCTGAAGCGCTCTGGCCACGGTCCTTGCAATTCTTGCAACTTCCAGCGTATGCGTCAGCCGGGTGCGATAATGGTCGCCTTCCGGACTCAAAAAGACCTGCGTCTTGTGCTTCAGGCGGCGAAACGATTTTGAGTGGGTGATACGGTCCACGTCCCGCTGAAAGCAGGTGCGGATCGGATCTTCTTCCTCCGGGATCCGTCTTCCTTTGCTGTTTTCCGACAGCACACCGTACGGCCCGATGATCTGATGTTCGGTCTGTTCCCGAATCTGCCGCAGATTGTTCATGACACTCCTCCCACAAAAAGGAAAGTTGACTTATGCGAAGAGATAATTTCTCAATAGTATTATACTCGCAAAGTCAACCTTTTCCCATCGATATTCACTTGTTTTCCAACTTTTTGACAAAAATCAGGTGGGGACTGCCTGATTTACGGTACCTTCCTCCGTACATATGCATTTTCCGGCGGTCCTGTCCTGCAGTTTTTCCGTAATAAATGCTCCCTGTCCCTGAGGGACCAGGACGGTGAGAGTCACTTTTTCACCATATTCGGTGTCGCTGATCACCGCATCCTGCTGCTCCAGTTCCGCACGGATCTTCTCATAGTCGGAGTATTCACAGAGAATGCTCATTCTGGTCCATGCGCGGACAACGGATATTCCCGCATTCTCCACTGCTCCCTTGGCCGCTTTCTGGTATGCCCGGAGAAGACCTCCCGTCCCGAGCAGAACTCCTCCGAAATACCGGGTCACAACACAGACGGCGTTTTCGATCTCTTCCCTTTGAAGGATCTCCAGCATCGGAAGTCCGGCAGTCCCCTGCGGTTCCGCATCATCGGAATACCGCACAGCACCGCCGCGGATCCGGTAACACCAGCAGTTGTGTCGGGCATCGTGATATTTCTTCTTCATCTCCGTGATGAACTGGCGGGCTTCTTCTTCCGTTTCCACCGGTCTGAGGTGCCCGAGGAACCGGGATCGTTTTTCTTCGTATTCCGATTCTCCCGGTCCGGAGGGAATGTAGTATTCGTCCATATTAAAGCTCCCACTCTTCTTTGGGTTCTGTATATCCCGGAATATACTTTTTGAACTGGCGGACCCGGTCCCGGTCGATCACGGTCCGGATGTAGATCCCGTCATTTTCGTATGACGTTTCCTGGATCGCTGTGACTGCGCTGATCTGTTCCACGACGCCGGCATCCGAATAGGGGATCTGCAGC
>Ga0326514_10001607_pt1 | contig 14682 bp, 9 predicted proteins | sample 3_2548_0518_D_FD_203653 | JGI IMG/M metagenome (GOLD analysis project Ga0326514, IMG submission 203653) | Bovine rumen microbial communities from UC Davis, California, United States - 3_2548_0518 | ecosystem: Host-associated > Mammals > Digestive system > Stomach > Rumen | place: USA: California...
AGAACAAAATACTCAAATCCAAAGGCAGAGAAAAAAGAGATTATATTCAATGAGGATAGAATACAGTGGGATGCTGATATAACGCTCGTAGAGGGTGCGTTTGACCACATTGTAGTACCTAACTCCATACCACTTCTAGGAAAGGCTCTAGACAAGGATTACAAGCTTTATTGGGATATAATAACAAAGGCTAATGCAAAGGTTAATATCTTCCTTGATGGTGATGCATACGGAACTGTTAAGGAGATATACAAACTATTGAATCATGGTAGGTTGTATGATAAGGTGAGGTATATACCAGTAGGTGAAAAAGATGACCCATCATCACTATATCAAGATGGTGGGTATAAAAAAATTGCTGAACATCTTGCGAATGCCCAGCAAATAAAAGAGGTATATCTGTACTAAAGATACTTCTTGTTGCGTTCCACGATTATGTCAATTACTCCTTTTGACTCATCATCGAGAAATTCGTAGTTGAATTTCTCACCTTCCTTGTTACGCACGAATGAAGCCTTGCCACTTTTGAGTACGTTAATCTCGGTTACGAATACAATTCTGTTGCAAAGGACTCCTTCAAATGTAACTGAGATTGAGTTGTTTAATGTAATTTTAGCCATTTTCTCTATAGTATTCAAAGTGTCTGTTTACTTCACCATTAGCATTCTTGCAAGGCATAGGGTACTTATAAGGATAACAGAAATCCTTTAAAGCGCATTTCTGACAGTTGTTTGAGGTATCGCCCTCAACAATCATTAGTCTTCTTCCGAAAATTTCAATCATTGTCTTATGTTTTTTGTTCGTGATGCAAATATACGAAAAAAAATTGGAGTGACCAAATATCACCCCAACTTTTAACACAATTTAATAAATTTTGTCGATATAATCACTAATGTATATCCTCTTACCTTCCTCATCGAAGAGTTTATAAGTCGATATACCATTTTTATTTGTAGTCCACTCTACTTTGGAATATGGTATGTACTTCTCAATAGAAGACCATGTAATATCATCTTCACTATATATTCTAGACATATTGCCTTAAAATTAAAAAATTATTAGTCAATCCATTTAAAATCGTTCAATCTGTTCAGCCAACCCTTTAAGAACTTCTTCTTATCACCAGTTGCAATAGACTCAAAATGCTTTTTTCTCCTATTCCAAAGCTTCTGGAACAACTCCTTCTGATTTGGATAGTTGTTAATTGCAGCTATTGTCCTAGGTCCTACAACACCATCGTCTTTAACACCTAGAACTCTCTGAGGGAACTTGATGCCATAAACTCCACTAGCCCAAACCCAATCAACAAGAAGGTTTGCGATAGACTGACTTTTTATTGCATCACCACTCCAACGATTCCAAAATCCTTGGATGAAAATAGTATCCCATTGAGCATCACTGATATTGCGTAAATCCTTACAAGTCTTTGACTTACCAAAATACTTTCTAAACGTTGCTAGTGTAACACCTTTCATGGTACAAATCATACCATCAATGTTACCTGCATAACCACCTTCCCACTTTAGGACGATTGGCTTCAATTTCTTATAACTTGCCATAACTTAATATTTTTACTATAAATATTTGCTTTTTAACAATATTTTATATATATTTGCCCAAAACTTAACAAATGTCAAGATGAAAGCAAAACGATTAAATAAAGATGCTGATTATAAATTAGGTATTAATACTCTTAAAACATATCTGTTGAATAATGGGTTGTACCGTATTTATTACAACATCGTGAATAACGATAGATGGGTATTTAAGGTATCAGAGCTATTTGCTAAAAGGGGTATCTGTGAGTTGTTTTGGAAAAATGCAGTAGAACAAGAATATATCAGCAACATAATTGCTTGCGAAACAATAGAGGATATGTTCTATGACACTTTTCTTTTTGAATGGGCTGAAACAAAAGAAGGTGATGAATTCTGGTGCCGCCATTGCGATAACATCATTTGTGAATACCAGACATTATATGGTACAACATACCTTTCAAAAGAAGATGAAGAAAATAACGAAATAGATTTTGATTTAATTTAATGATTAAATGTGTAATACACTGTTCAGATATTCACATTAGGAACTTCCAAAGACTTAATGAATATGCAGAACAATTAACAAGATTTGTTGAAAAATGTAAAGAAATCGCAAAAGATTACGAAAGAGAAGAGGTAAGGATTGTCATAGCTGGTGACCTTGTTCACCAAAAAAACAATATTTCCAATGAGTTAATGACGTTTAGTAGTTTCTTCCTAAGACAATTGGAAGAGATTGCTACCGTTATTGTTATTGCTGGAAATCACGACCTATTGGTAAACAACACCTCTAGAACTGATACACTCACAGCATTATTCGACACAGCAAACTTTCAAGACTGCAAATTCCTAGATAGTATGCTAGGATATGAAAGCGGCTTTGTTGAGGATGATAATGTGGTGTGGTGTCTTTATTCTATATACAGTGGATATAACCCACCAAACTTCAATGACTTAACGGTATATGATAAGCCAGTTATCGGATTATATCATGGAATGGTTGTTGGTGCTTCACTCAATAATGGTACTGTGGTTGACAATGGAGTTGAAGGTAGTCTGTTTGATGGATGCACTTGTGTAATGGCTGGGGATATTCATAAACGACAAGTTCTTAAACGTGGTGATGTTGACATCGTATATCCTGGTTCCCTAATTCAACAGACATTCGGTGAAACCGTTTCTCAGCATGGTTTTGTGGTTTGGGATATAGAGAATATGACACATGAATTTGTTGATTTGAAAACTGAATATGGATTATATGATATTGAGATAGAATCTCTTGAAGATTTTGATGAAGATAAAGAAAAGCTGATTAACTTTTGATGTTAATCAGCTTCTTCTATATTATCTATCTCTGTTTCCTCACATGAATTATGTAGTAATTTAATTATTATTTTTTTATTACTGTCAAGCTGTGATAGTTCAATATTTCCAATGGCTTTTTCCTCAAAACTATCCATGTTAGTAATTACTAACTTAGTTTTAGTTGCCTTAAAGTCATAGATAATCGGATTACCTTTATAAGAGACATCCCAATCCCAATTTTTACCATTTCTTTTCGAAATAATTGAAATGGTTGTTGTTCTACCACTTACAAATGTTTTACCTGTTTTGAAGATATACACTTTTTCTGATATTTCATCTTCATTTGGTAATATTTTTATTACTGCTGTTTCATCATTAACATTTTTCAGAATGACATAAGATGGCTTCAATATTTTACTTATATTGAGTTCTATTTTCAAATAATTAGAACCCTTCTCATAGTTTAAATCACTACACAAAATGGAGTCAATGCCCCAGTTGAGCATTGATTCTCCATTTTTAGACTCAATTTCAAACTCAAATACGCTTTGTCTTGGATAATCGTTCAAATTAAGTATATATTGCTTTTCTCCGTTAACTGTAAACATAATTTAACTTTCTTTATAAACATATTGAATATCAACAATTGCTGTTGATGGAATCATTTGTGAAAGATAGTTCATAACTACTGAATCAAGATATTTTACCTCACATTGTCCTGGATTACTGTGCCATTCATTGTGAAGATAGAATTTAATAGTAATTCTCTTATTATTAAGAATCTGATTAGTTATCTCATCTATTTTATCTTCATCAATTTCTTTCATGTTACTAGCGACATATGGAGTACCACTAATCATTTCATCTTCATCGTTAAGTTTATATTTCTTAACAGTGATTTCAGAACATATGGAATCTTGATACATCTTTTCTAGTTTTTCCCTTTTCTCTTCATTGTCACCATAGAATGACACTTTATTGCATTTGGTTAATGCGCTTGCACTCTTTCTAGCCTCTTTATCAGAAGTATCATATCCTGCTTTATAATAAGAGCCGAAATAATGAATCTTTGTGTCAGTAAGACCAGATATATAAGGGAAATACTGCTTTATAAGCTCATTGCTATGTATTAAGTTCTTAAATCCATACTCAGATATTTCATTATCTAAATCATAATAGAATGCCTCGTAGCATCTTTCATCAAATAACTCTTCATCTATTGGATTCTTGAACAATCTCTTAAAGTAAGTAAAATACTCATGACCGCTATCATAGTTCATATTTCCGTTATGAGGGTTATTTCCCTCATAATAATTGGTAATTGTATTAATTCTAATATACTCTGGGTCAGTTTCTTCTAACCTTCTCCAACCGTTATTGCTTTCATCTGTTGCCAATCTATCAGAATAATATGAGTTATCAATTATGAAATAGTTTGTTGTAGCAGTAGTAACCTTTTCGTCAAGAACCATAAAACTATCAATTGTATATGCACCATCCATGTTGGCTTTGCATACGAAATCATAAGTTTTATTATCATCGCTTCCAGTTACCTTGATGTACGCCTTAACTTCATAGCCATTTTCCTTGTCAGCTAGATTATATAATGTTTCGGAATATTCCTTATTATATACAACTATGGTAGATGTAAAGAATTTAGAATCTCCAATTTTAATGTATTCGCCATTTTTCTTCAATGAAATGTAGTTTAATACCTTGTCGCTAGCAGCGTCATATTCGTATTTTATACTAAACACCTCATTGTCTATTATTGCTACGTCACGTTCCACGTTAGACACATAGATAATAGAACCATCTTTAATCGTGTTTATTGGAGTGGAAATCAAATCAGCTATAGTATCAACTCTTCTAATATTCCTAACAGTTTCTTTGTATATAGCATGATTATCTTTAATTTCATCACCCTCATCACTTCCTTCTGGAACATAACACGTATATGCTACGTTATCATCAACATCATATTGGAAATTGTATCTACTACTATCATCTTCACTATTTTGGACTGTTTTTGCTAACCAACCACCGTCCATTTGGAAATATGGGTTTCCATCTAACTGTTCCTCCTTATTGAAATTAGGATATAGATACCTTCTTACAACAGGACTATTGTTATCATTAATCTTTTTAAATGCCTCAGACTCAGTAGCTGTCTGCTCTTGGTCTACATCATATTTTAATGGGCTAACTTTAATATATGGTTTATCTGCTGACAAATATTCGTATCTATAAGATATTGGTAAACCTTGATATGATACATAGTCTGTAGGTGCTCCATATTTTGTATAGTTAGAGGTTGACCTATAATCATATACAATAGCCTTTGTAGAATTAATCCAATCAATACGGTACATCTGGTGTACTGCATCCCACTTCTCTTCAATCCTATTTGTAAATGATGAATATTCTATGATTTCATAATCTGGTTTAATGTCTTTAGTGACACAATTCTGTGGTAATCTATCAACCCATCTTTTACTCTTGAAGCCAAACATACCTAATATCATTTCAAGACCTTCGATAGTACCTTTATGACGCCAGATATACACAGAGTTTATCGCCATTCTTCTCATAAACTCATTGTTAGCATCAATGTATGTATATGGTCTTTCGTCAGAGAATGTCTTGATTCTATTAACTACTTTACCACTGCTTTCATCATAAAAAGTAGTTCCTTTACCATCAGCATCCACATATCCATATTTTCCATCATACCAACAAGGTGAATCACCCTCACAAGTTATGAAATATCCCTCTGGATATTCATCAATCCATTTTTTGCTATAAGGGTTAACTTCTTTCTTGGTATTTTGTGTGAATTGTCTAACAAAGAAATCATCACCGTCTTTATTGTCAAGCTGTTGCTGTTCAGTATAACCAGTGTCTAAGCATCTTTTTGTTCCATCATCATTTTTAACATATTCCTCAAGGTCATAAGGGTACACAAGGCATACATCCCATCCCTTATTTTCAACCTCATCAATCAAGAAATAATCAGGCACATTGTTTCTTTCGTCATATGTAACTCTGTTTATATTCTTAATGTTATTGATATATGCTAATATTTCGTCAAACTCCCTAGCAAATATTCTTAATGCTTTCTGTATTTTTTCACCACCATGTATATATTCTTCCTCATCACCATAAGCAAACTCACGAGTATATGTCCAGTCAAAATTTTTGATTGCCTCGTGTGTCATTGACCTATATAGATTATCAGTAAACAAGGTGTCATAATAAGCACCAATTTCTCCTAATCTTATTGTATAGTCATTGAAACCATATGAGCTAGCGTCTATGTTATATTTACCATAAGATGTAGGGAATATAAAATCTTCTGTCTCTCTATAATAACCCTTCTCATTTTCTTTTATTACAGAAAAAACAGCTTTATATCTTGGTGTTGTTTTTCTATCTAATATAATCTTTTCAAAATTATCACATTCATTATAAAACTCTACGATAAATTCTTCCTTTGGTCTAACATGAATGCCATTCATGTTTCCATTATCAGATAAATATATAAGTTCATTATTATCTCCAACCCAAGCACCTATTATTACTGTATCTGCTGTTAAACTAGCAGTCTTATAACCCTTACAAGGTGTTGTGAAATAACATTCTATATTTCCACATCCAGCACCAGATACAACCTCATAGAACGTATGGGCATCACCTTCTGGTAATGCAGCAATTGCATCGGCTTCTGTTGGGTATTCTTTACTATGTACTGTACGCTTTATTTGTCCACATTCTCCTTCTGGCCATTCAATCTTTTCAATTCTAAATGTATTGTTATACTTTAAGAATTGTTCGTGAATATCACCAGATAAGAAACGTTCAACTAACTCTTCATAGTCCTCTCTACCCTCTTCAGTAATGGTGTCGTTATCGTTCTGAAGCCACCAAACCTCATTATCTGGTCTGTCAAAATATTGTTGCAAGACTTGTGGCTTTAGATAATCGAAATAAAACGCATCTTGTCCATACAGCGTATCAAGGATATATTCGTATTTAACGACTTTGTTAAAATTTCTAGTCTGCCATGATTCGATAGGAGTACCTTCATCACCGTCACCAGTGATGATTTGATAATTTTTATAGCCCTTATTAGCAAAATATTTAAGCTGTTTTGCATTTGGCGGCATTTTAATGCTGTGAGCATTTATGCCAAATGGATTATCAACATATCTATCATTAGTATCAATATCAATTTCATCAGAGCCACAACGATTCACTATACTAGTACTACCATCAACAACAACTCTACGTTCTCCACTTGTCTCAGCAATTGGTTTACCTAGTGGTACTCTAGATTCTACTCTTTCAAAATCTGAAATTACAACATTTGTATAGTATGCGTATTCATCAGTTCCGTATAACTCTCCAGGAAATCTAGATAGAACATCATTAATTGATGCACGGAACATTTCAGTCAAAGAACCATAATATGCAAAATCACAAAAATCATAATAGTCTTGCTTCAGTACGATTTTAACATCATTCTGGTCTTCAAACTCACTAGTCATTCCACTGATAGTTTCAAGAGTCCAAGTATCACCACTTTCATTCTCTTTCCACTTTGTTTTGTTATATTGGTTAGCAATTTTACCATCATTTCTTACGGTGATGATAAAATTACTACTCTTGTATATTGGAATTTGACCAGGAGAGAACTGGTTGACACCTCCAATAGTGGTGATGTCACGTTCCCATATAGTACCATCTTGTATTTCTTGGTGCTTTTTCTTTAGAACATAATTTGAATGTGATTTTATTAAAGCCATATTCCTTATTCTATTTTATCAGTAATTGTTTGACTGAAATCAATACTATTTTTCTTATTCTGTTTAACCTCATAAACTGGATTACCAGTGTATTGGTCTTTAAGTGTAAAGTGTTCTGCTTGATGATAGATTTCGTTCTCGTTATTGAATGTTGTAACAAGACCGTTATCCAAATCTCTCAACTGGCTATTCTCCAACATGTAGCTGATTGTGTCAGCGTCATGTGTTGTAATTTCAATGTCAAGCTGTATAGGCTCAAAGAACGTATTAACAAGCAATATCTTCTGCGTTGGCTTGCCTATATATGGAAGAGCATTCTCCTTGAATGTAGGTGCTGATGAAGGAGACACGGTAACGAATATCAAGCTAGAACTATCCTCATAACGATATGTATATGATTTATCGCTAGAGCTATTAGGTGCTTGAACCACTGGTTCACATTTATTATTAGATGTGATGATTCTGTAATAGTCTTGTCTATTACCGCTTTCATCAAGATAAATTATTCTGTAGCCAATAAGTTCATTGTTTTTTCTAGCTTTTGTCATTATACTTGAGTTCTTAATTTGCATTGTATCAAGAACCAATCCCCTGACATTTGGAAAAGCAGTAAGGTTTCCCACATCTGTAATAACAGCCTCAATTTCCTTTGGCTTAATGTAAACAGTGTAGAATCCTTTTTTATTAAATGCGCTAAGTGGTAGTTGAAGGTTATACATACCCTCAACATACTCATCTACATCATTATCTTCTTGTTCCCTTTTAGCTTGAGTCAATATACTAGAGTCCAAATGTATAAACTTAGCGTTTGTTATGGAATCATAGCTTCTTGTTTCATGGTAGCAATATGAAATATCTACCAAGTTAGGAATATCAACGTTAGCTATATTAATTGGTATTGTCGTACCGTAAGCACCTATTGCCATTTTCTTATCGTTTTAACTTTCCATTATTTTAAAATATCCGTTTCCGTATTGTTCCAAAGCCTCTAGGCTTGTAACCTCTCCTAGCTTTAAATGCTTCTCGAAAGCAGCATTTATTCCTCTGTCTATATAAATATCTGAGTCCACATTTTCTATGACCGAAATACCAAATCTATATTCCTCTCTAAATGTTGGGAATACTTGTAAATCATTGTGTTTAGCCATATCTTCACTGTATTTCTGGCTAAATGTATCACCATTACCGCTGAAAATGTTTATGTCAAATCTAAAATCAGCCATAGGAACTTCATACGATGAATCATATTGTGAATCATACACATGTTCTAATAACTGCTCCATCTTATAGACATATACAGGATAGCTGATAGAATGCCCTGATACATCGTTTACCCTAGAAGGTATGACATTGTTTATGTTTTGTGGCTTTCTCAGATAATATTCTCTGTTTTCTTTGATGAATTGTACCGTTTCAACATATTCGACACCATAGTTGTTTATCTGGTCTTCATAACAGAGATTATAGTTTTCACCCTCTTTTCTTCTAAGAGTTGCGCCTATATAATAAGTTACATCACAAAATATGTCATCATAAAAAATGTGTGTTTCTGTTTCATCTTCTTCTAACTCAACTTTTGCTTTTGTTGAAGCACTAATTGCATCTTTTGAGGTACACCCACTAGTAACTGTTTTGTTAATGTATTTTCCCTTAACTTTAATAGAATATGTATCACCGCTTTCTAATAGTACATCAACGATGGTGTCTTCTGGAATAGTATCGTCATATTCTTTGTAATAGAATTTCATTTCTTTTATAATGTCACCAACAAAATAGTTCTTTTTGTCTTCAATGTCATCTAAATCATCAACTGTCTTCAAGAACCTAACTATGTTTGCTGTATTTCCAACTTGATATAATGGCTCTAACTCAGTTCCCTCTGGTGGCTGATAATTCATTATTTCTTTCTTGTCTATTGGGTAGATACCATCTATATCGTTTCCTATATCATCTGTCAACACATCATAACGTCTCAAATCAGCCAATTTAGAGACAGTTCTACCGTTTATTTCGTCAGCAGAGTATAATTCTACCTCGAATGGGCAAGTGACCTTTATAAATGGCTTATTATCGAAATATTCTGTGCTACTTGATAACACTGCAACGTCACTAGGTACTAAATCAATAGTATCACCACTTCTTATTTCACTATCATAAGTGTAATAAAGCATATTACTAACATTATCGGTAGAATAACCACTTATTCGATAATATTCAGCATTATTCATTGTAAGAGTATTACCTGTTATCTCATAAGCATTGTCGCTATAATTGATATAGTACATTTTCTGCCCTAATGTATTTCTATCAAACTGTATATAATCATTAAAGTTAAATGTTCTTCCACTACATGTTATCTCATCAACACTAGCATCTGGTTTCTTAAAAAATGGGAAATAGAATTTATTCCTTGGCTCATAGAACTCAGCATATATTTGTTGACCGTTTATAAATGTATAAGGAGTGCTAGTTCCTTCCTCACGGAAAATCATATACTTCTTATTACCCAAATATTTATTAGCCTTATCATATGTGGCATATTCTATCTCATTAACTGGATATAATTCATTATCAATCAATATCCATCCGTTTTTACGAAGAGTTAACGGATATTTCTTACACATTTGGGTTTCCAAATCTTCTTTTGCTGCATTTTCAGAAGATGCTGATGAGGTATATTTAACATTCTCATCGTTGTAGGCAAAATAAGTTACAGCAGATACATAGAACTCATTTTTGTTTTCGTTTATGTATTTCTCTGTATAATCTCCCCATCCTATAACCTCTACATTTTTACTTCCGCATTTTGGGCACATACCAAAAAATACTCCCTCGTATTCGCAATCCTCTTCAAGACACCTAGACACGTATTTTTCCATATATACATCATCAAAGGTATATCCGCTACCAGCTGTTAATATGATAGAGTGTCCATCCATTGTTGCAACTGTTCCTTGGTCGGTATTTTCAGTTGCTGTCACTCCACTTGCAACTCTATAGTCAATACCAAGCTCATAGTCTGTAGAAAATATACTCTTTTCTCCCAAATCATCAATAGATAACTGTAGCTCAGTTGGTAAAATAACAGTAGGTATGAAACAGTTTTTACTTCCGTCAACGATAGATTTTACATCTAAAATTCTCTGCTGAACATCATCATACCATTTCTTCATTTCATCATATATTCTCTCGCCACCTCTATTAAAATATTCTTCACAATCACAACAGTCTTCTATGGTTTGACTTTTACATTCCCATGTATCTAATTCACCATCCTTACCCTCTTCAAACTTTCCGTTTGTTTCATATGATTTAGGGTCAATCATTCTTTCCTTAAACCATGCTAACCATTTAATTACATCTGGGTAGAACAGTCTATCCCTTTTCCAATAATCTTTGTATTTCATTGGAATAATGAATGAAGGAACAACGTTATCACAAATCCATTTAAAGAAACCAACATCATACACATCAATCATTGCCATTCTGTCTTCACGAGTTTCATCATGTGCTTCTTTTGGTGTCATTGGTGTGTATTCTGACGTGTCTTTGTTAAAGATAAGAACCTCAACTCTTCCACCCCTTTCAGCAAATAGTCTGTCAATTTCTAAATATGTTTCCTTATCTGTGCCGTATATCATTTGATTTGCATACTTAGTACCGCTTTCATAATTGTAATAGTCTTCGGCACTAGTATATACCCTATTACAATGGCTATATTGCTCTAACAAATTATAATATTCATTAAAGAAATAATACCATTTACTTAGATTTTCAAATGATAGAACAAAATTACATAATTTATCATATTCAGTTCCGCTTTCTGAATAACAATGGCATCCGTTCACAACTGAATAGGTATCCCACTTTTTTGGTCTTTTTTCTTCATCAGAATCATCTACCTCATTTGGATTATGATTAACAACTATATTATCAGGAACCATACCCCAGTTACTAGTGTAATGCCATTCCCTTTCAATTAATGAATCCTCATCAAAATAATACAGATTTTCCTCATTGTTGAAATAAGCTGGCCATACACTAGGTAATCTAGAGGTCATCGGCTCTAATGATATTTGTTTTTGTATTGTTCTCATTCTGTTTCGTAATTAAATGCTTTCTTATCAAACTGGTCTGTATTGACATTAATTACAGCTTTTATCTGTTTGTTTGTTTTAATGTCTTTCAAATCTTGTTCACTTGGTTTGATTTGTGACTCATCCTTAATTTTCATTTCAAACAAATTAAGGTTTAATGTTCCATTTTCATCCTCAACCGCATATCTGCTATCAAACACATATCCATATTCTTTTCTATCGAAGTCATATACGGCATACAAAGGTATATATGTCTGGGCATATACATATGACAAAGGAAAACCTTCTTTTAACTCTTTTTCATCATTTTCATCCTTTAATGTCAATGAACGTTCAGGAATCATTTTATTCGATTTTGTACCTTGTTTTTCTTTCCAGTGCATTGGAATAAGGAATGGAATCATTTTACCAATACCAGCATGGTTAAATTCAATTTTCATATAAATAGGTTTCGGATGAAGATTTTCAGCATATTCCCTAAATATATAAATGTAGAATCCTTCAGAAGATGTATCTGTGGTATATTTGTTATCCACAACCAATCTAGAGCTTATTCTATGGTCTTCTGCTCCAACGTTTGCTTTAACGCCATCATTCTCATAAGTATTGTACTCAGTACGTGCCGATGTCCAATTTAGGTATTCAGTATTGACTGCAATTTTGCTTACTTTATAAATGTTCTTCTCCGAAGCAATATCTTTTTTTGGCTCTTGGATATATCCATTTATTTCCTCAAATATTGGGGTTGATGTCGAACCATACTCTCTCTCGTATTTTTTAGAGTTGTCAATAAACTTTTTGAAAAGCTTATGCTCATCAACAAATATACAAGATGTGGCTAATAATGATTGTGTCTGTGGGTCTGTACTATCATAGAATGATAACCTTGCAAAAGATTTTGCTACCTTTGACCTCTGGTAAAATATATCATCATTTGTAAAGTACAATAAGCCCATCAAATCTGATGCTTGCATTAGCGTATCGCCACTTTCTGCTCTTTTCTTCTTTAGAATGTCGCAATATGGGTGAAAATCAGTTATAAACCAGTTATCAGTTGTTGCGCTAGTATCATATAAAGCATTACCATCATTAACTTTCCATGATTCTAGGTTTCTAGTTCTGAAATGGAAATTTAAATTAATCTGATATATTGATTTAAACATGGTTGATGAACCCCTATACATTTTTTTCTCTCCCTCTCCATATTCGTGTATGCTAGTATGCTCGTCATCAGTATAATAACCATATATGTACTTTGGTAGATACACATCTTTTTCCATATCAACAATAGGGTTGATAGCCTTTTTCTTTTCTGCCTCATAGAAATCTTTTGTAACAATATCATCTTGCATCATATTGTTGGCTACGTCCATTCTTAATGACAATGGAATGTGTATATACCCATTATTCACAAATATTGTTAAATCATTAAATAAGTCATAATAGTCATCACTAGATACAGGAGCACTATTTTTTATAAAAGGTAGTTCTTTTGTTATAAGTTTCTCACCAAAAATCTTATTATCAATATACATTGTGTAAGAATGCTGGTCACCTACTACCTCACCGCATATAACGCCACTAATCATTCTGTTGAACTCATCAGTAAATTCACTATTATTCACATCTGGTTCACATATGTATGTAGAATTACCTAGTTTTTCTAAAATATTAAATGTATATTTTTTAGGAAGGTCGATAACAGCATATTTATACAGTTCCTCTACTCCTTCTACGCTTTCTGTTATTGGGCGTTCATATATGATATATTTTCTGCCATCAACAGTAATGCCGCTATATGGCTTTATATCGTACTCTGCGTCAATTATGTTACTCAAGTCAGTACCACCGCTTACAATCTTACCATAACGTTTTAAGACACCCTCAGAGTATTCGCCTCCATCTGTGTTTTTAATATACATTGGAACTTTTTCGTCACCAATATACACTAAACAGTCTTTCTCAGCAACCTTTCCGTTTATATAATCTATGTCATATTCATTATTGTTAATAATTGCCTTATCCAATAGATTTTTCTCTACTAGATATTTTTTTGAATTGAATATGACATATTCCTCATCCTCACCACTATAATTTGTAGAATTATAAACTAAAGATTCATGCTTTTTCTCCAAATTATCCTCGAATATAATTTGTTCACCAGCTTGCAATGGTGCATATACGTTATCAAGGTATATTATTATTTCATTACCATCATTAGCGTTTAGTACATTATGTTCAACTTTAAAATATGTTTCTTCTTCGTCAATGAAGATAAAAGTACTAACATTTTTCAAGTCGTTCATATTATATACCAAATGCTTATCAACATTTGATTTATTTACTAAATGTTCACTATTACAAGACTCTTCATAATGTATGGTATCATCTACAAAATATAAAGGATACTCTTTTGTTTGCATATTGTCTATCCACTCTTCAGTTTTACCACTTAGTACATATAATGGTATTTCACAAACAAACTGGTAGTCATCATCACCAAACTTCTGTTTTACTTGGCAATAATGATTTTTATATTTAACATAATAATAATATCTTGCAAAAGTTATTCTGCTAAAACTCTCTTCTTGTTTATCATTTTTACAAAGGCTAAACTTTGTGACTTCCTCATACTCAGCAGCAGAATCATAAGGATAGAACTCGATAGTTTTACATCTAGTTATCGCTGATGGCTCTAAAGCATCACCACTATCCTTGAACTTTAATATACCAGTATTCTCAGGTATTCTTCCTTCTCCCTCATTTCTATCATAAACATATACACCGCCATCAATCTCAACTTCTCCGTCCTCAATCCAATAAACTGTATCTATTTTTAATGGGTTAGCTGTTTTACCGCTTTCTACTTTAATAGTTTCAACAATTTTACCACTATCAGAGTCATAATTTAAAAGATTATTAATGGTATACCCAGAT
>Ga0326514_10001609_pt1 | contig 14673 bp, 21 predicted proteins | sample 3_2548_0518_D_FD_203653 | JGI IMG/M metagenome (GOLD analysis project Ga0326514, IMG submission 203653) | Bovine rumen microbial communities from UC Davis, California, United States - 3_2548_0518 | ecosystem: Host-associated > Mammals > Digestive system > Stomach > Rumen | place: USA...
AAGCTGTCCTGCGTGGTTTCCCCGTCCTCACCGTAGTGACACACCGTATACCGGCAGGGAATCCGCGGCTTGCGCTTGGGCTTTTCCGGCGCTTCTGCGGCTTTCTCGCCCTCCGCGTCGTTCCGCTCCCCATCCTTGATCTTCCGCAGCAGCCCTTCCGCCCGGTCCAGCGCGGCGCATGTCCGCTCGATCTCCTTCTCCACCGTCGCGGCGGCTTCATCCTTTGCCTTCCCGCCGTCCCCGGACTGCTCCTTCGCCTCACGCTCGAACCGGGTTTTCATCACCTTCTCAAGGCACTGCACGGAGTATTCCTCCTTGTTCAGCACCACGCTCAGGTGACTGAGCGCCAGGTCCGCCGAAATGCGCTGCTCACTGTTCTGGTGCATGTAACCCGGCTCCTTCGCCTCCCGGTGCTTGCGCTGCATCACCCGGATCAGCGCCATCAGCTCGTCCAGACGCACATACCGGATACCCATAATGTCATACTTGCTGATTGCCTCCGCCATCTGCTTCATAATCTCACTTCTCCATTTCCGCCCGCAGGCTGTCCTTGATGGTGTAGTCCAGTCTCAACCGCTGGCAAAGCGCCTCTGCCTCATGCCCGAACTGCTTCCAGTTGATGTCCGAATGGTGATAGTTCAGCTTCCCGATCTTCACCTTGTCCACACCGATCTGCGCCATGCTCTTTATATCCCGCAGCACGCCATCCGCATCGACCACCGGCTCAAATGACACCCACGTCCTGATGCCCCTGTCATGCGCGTGCATAAGGTCAATAAACCGATGGTGCGTCCCGACCCCCGGATGCTCGATCTGCCCGTCCAGCGTCACGCCATACCAGTCCCCGCAGTCCAGCAGATCAAAGTCCCGGCTCCCGGTCCCCTTGGTCAATATCTGCACATGGTTGCCATACGCCTTCAGCAGCTTGATGATCTCCCGCGTCGGCGTGCTGTCGTACCCCGTTGGATAGGGGTCCCCGATGAAACATAAATGTATAAGTTTGCCTGTAATGCCTTCACGTTTGAGCTGTTTTTTCGTCTCTTCCACAATGTTCTTCCGCGGTTCAACCTTAAAAAAGAAATCCTCTTCATTGCGCCTCAATACCTGCGGGCAGTAGCAGTAAAAGCACCTGTGCGGGCAGCCCGTGTAGATGTTCAGCGCCAAATCCCCGTACTCTTTCGCCGCGCCCCTCGGTTCGTAAATCGGCTTCATCCCATCAATCCCCTTCCCACTCTCCATCCGGAAACATCTGCGCCATCGCCATCAAACTGTACAGCGGCTTGATCGCGTTCCCGGCTGTCGGTTCCCAGTAGTCATCATTCGGTCCCTCGTTGACCTCGATCTCATAACTCTCGCTCTGTACCTTGCCCCCGTTGAGCATCGCGCTCAGTGCCTTCCCGTATTCGATCTCAGTCCCATTTTCATCAAACCAGCGCTGCTTTTCCCTGGTGGTTGTAATCCATTCCCCGTTCGCCTTGTACTTCGCTTCGATCCTGGCAATCATGTCCTTCAGCATCGGTATGCTTTCCGCGCCCGACTTCCCATATATGCCCCGGATGCCATACATAATCTCACCATTGCCGCCATCGTTGGCAAACCGCTCGTCGCCCTCAGTGGCGTCATAGTAGTAACTGGCGTAATTCCAGGTGATGTTCAGCCACATCTCCCGCGTTCCGTTCATGGCATAGGTCCCGCCGCGCATCATGTGCTCCGTCTCTGCCATCAGCGTCTTGCCGGTCACGCGGTCCTTTAGCGAAATGTCATAGCTCACGCTGTCTCCCTCCTCACAAGCCGGTACCTCGCATACGCCGTCTTCTCCCCATACCGATTGACCCCGGTCTCCCGCTCGGTGGAGATCACATGCCCCTGCTTTTTGAGGTCCCAAATCCGCGCCCCGAGCCGCATGATGCCGTACTCTGAAAGCGCCTCCACCGGCGTGATGCTCCCGTAATCCTGAAGGTGCCGCAGCACCCGGTCCGTCTGCGTCATGCCCGCCATTGCTCACACCTCCCGATGAAGCGACCGCTGCGCCTCGAAGCCCTCAGGATATCGCTTCCGCAGTTTCTCCACGTTGTGCCGGGCCACTTCCTCCAGCGTCAGCCCCATGGCCCTGGCCGTCTCCGCCACGTACCACATCACGTCGCCCAGCTCGTCCTCCAGCGCGTCCACGAACAGCCGCCCGTCCTGGAAATAGTGCTTCTTCACCAAATCCGCGCACTCTCCGGCCTCCCCGGCCAGCCCCAGCACCCCGTTGAACAGGTGCCCCTTGGCGTCCAGCGCCCGATTGCTTGTCCGCTGCGCCAATTCCTGATACTCATTCAGCGTCATTCCCATCCCCCTGCCTTTCCAGCCGCGCGATCTCAAAGTCGATGTACTGCCGCGCCTTCTTCAAATCCTCCACTTCCTTCAGCGGGTCCTTGCGCCCCGCCCGGGCGATATACTTGATGGCGTTCCCCCTGTTGAACCCCTCGCCGAAGCCCCACGCCTCGATGGCGTCGATCACCTCAATCCCGCCCATCTGATAGTGGTCAGGATGCGCCACGCTGTTACCCATCCTCTTCCTCCTTCTTAATCAATCCGTGAAGGATGTTCACCTCCACAGGCTTCCAAAGCGCGATGATCCCCAGGAGCACGCACACCCCCAGAAACCGCCAGAAGTCCTCGAATATGAATTTCAATACCTCCAGCAACCTTATCACCTCTCCCTCAAAACCAGTTCCTTCCCGTCGATCTTCACGATGTCATACACCGAACTCACCGTCTCCAGCGAGATCGGCCCGTTCACGCAGCACTTTATCTCCTTGACCTTTGGCCTGTTCAGCGCCACGGTCCCGACCACCGTGAACCCGACCGCCAGCGCCAGCATCACCAGCGCCCCCTTCCAGCCGTGCTCTATATAGGTCATCACCGCGCCAAAGATAAATGCAGCCGCGAGCAAAAATCCAATCGCCACAAGAAACTGCGCCGTGCTTCCCATCACGTAACGGCTGTTCATCTCAATCAATCCGCCCGTCAGCTCTCCCATCCGTACATCCTCCTAACCCTTCTCCTGTATCCGGTCCATCGGCTCCCTGAACTGAATCTCCAGCTTCATTTCATCCAGCACCCGGTCCGCGAACTCCTGCCCGTCCATCGTGTAGATCAACTGCTCGTCGATGTGCCGCAGCACGTCCATGCAGCGCTTGCTCCCAAAGCCGTACAACTCCTTCAGCGCCAGGCACACCGCCGCGTAGCAGCCCTTGGTGATCGGCTCCGCCGCGGCCCTGAACCCCTCGTCAAAGCCCCTGTCGTACTCCGCCTTCAGGTCCTTTGGGGAAATCCCCTGCTGGGAAAGCCGCTCTACCGCCGCTGACCTGGCCGCCATCTCCCGCTTCTTCCATTCCGGAATGTCCAGCGCCGCCCGGCGGTCCCTGCGCGCCTGCTCCCGTCGCGCCTCGCGCCCGCTCAAAACCTGCGTCCCCTTTGTCCAGCTCATGCTATCCCTCCTTCGGCTCAACGCCTTCTACCTGAGATAACGCCCAGAATAAACCCGACTGTATATCCTGTCAACACTCCAGCAATTCCGACGATGCACATTACCGGCATACCAGTCAGCCCTCCTTCGGCCCAATCCCCAACATCTGCGCGATGTCGGCGTGGATGGGCTGCTGCATTGCGTATATAGCAAATGATATCGTTGTTTCTCCGCTCCCGTGCGGAATTACTTTTTCAAGGTATTCTCCCCACGTTGGATATACCGGCTCCGGGTGTTCCTCCACCCATTTCTCCACCACTCGCTCGACCTTTTCCACGTCCTCCGGCTTCACCGCGCACGGCAGCTTGTCGCAAACGCTGTTTTTATCGAGCGGGCAGCCCTCGCACTGAAAGTCCAACCCGGCCCGCTCGGAGATCCCCTCCTGCGCCGCGCAAAACCGCCTGAACTGCCTCATCATTTCCCCGTATTCCATCCCTGTACTCCCTTCTTCAAAGTCCTCTGGTGAATCCTGTACTTCCTCTCGCTGTCCCGGCGCATCTCCCGGCACCGCTCACACCTCGTTCGCCCCTCCACGGTCTTCCTGCCGCAGTCGATGCACAGCCCCGCGTCGATCCTCGCCTTGCGCAGGGCGTACTTCCTTGCGTGATCCGGGTCATTGCGCCTTTCCCGTTCCCTCAGCGCCTCCAGGCACGCCTTGCACATGCTCTTTCCCGGCTCCGCCCACGTCTTCCCGCACTCGGTGCAAATTCCTTCCTCCCTGCGCCGCGCCCGCTGCTCCCTCAGATACTCACTTCGCTTCGCGCCGCGCCCGTTCCGGCATTTCTCGCAGGTCCTGAACTTCCCATCCGTCAATTCCCCGCCGCACTGCGAACACCGTCCCTCGCTCACCCACAGCGCCCGCCGCTGCCTCAAATATTCGTTCCGCGCCTTCGCGCACACCTCGCACAGCTTCTTCCCAGGAACCACCATCCGCGCCCCTGAACACCTCGGGCACCTTCCCCGCGCCAGGTAATACGCCCAATTCTCCCTGTCGTTCCGGGGAGACACGGGGACGGTTCTTCCGTCTGCTCCCAGTTTCCCGATAGAGCACCCCAGCCCCATCCTGTCTCCCGCCTGTCGCCTCACTCTCACCCAATCCTCCGCTTCTCCACTTCCACAATCTTCCTCTTGCAATAGGGGCACGCCTTGAACGCGAAATTCCAGTACAGTATCGCCTGGCACTTTTCGCATTTCAATTCCCCGAACACCGCGTCCCATACCAGCCTGGTTTCACCGCGCACCAGCGACTTTCGCCTCATTGCATCTTCGCCCCTTCCCGTACTTCCTCGTATTCGCCAGCAGCGCCGCCCTGTACGCGTCGCAGCCGTCCGACAGGTTGATACACCGCATATGCGGGCAATTCAGGCACACGTCGCACACCTCGCGCTTGTAGATCGCCGCCGTCATCACGATCTGCCCGGATATCTCCCCGTTCATGCCTCGTCACCCGTATCTTCCACTTCGGCGTCTTTGGCGCTGCCGTATACCACATTGGTCTTGTGCGTGCAGTAGGTCTCATACAGCCTGCGAATCGCGTCGGCGCCCTCGCTCTGCTCCGCCTTGACCCGCTCATACAAGTCCTTAATGTCCTTGCGCATCGCCTTGTTGGCGCACCGAGCCGCCGCAAACCTGCCCTTCATGTTTCCCAGCCGCAGCGCGGGCATCGCCAGATTGCAGCACATTCGGTACTCATCCGGCGTCAGCGAAAACATCTTCAGCACATCGCCCACTGTGTTGTTCTTCTGGTGCGTCTCCACCAGATAGTCGATCACGGTCACGATATCCCGCTGTTCCTTCAAATTCAAAAGACGCATATCTATCCCTCGATTCCCGTATGTCCGATTACTTCAATGGCTTCCGACGCTCAATCCCGCTGATGTACCTGCGCTTGCTGTCCATCAGCGCCCGCCGCTTCCTGCTGAATATGAAGCGGTTCACGTCGCAGTCCCTTTCCTTCTGCTTCCGTATCCTCTCTTTCTCCATGGCGTGTATCGCTACGTATTCCGCCCACCTCTCACATCCTTCCCGGCAGCCCACGCGCCGCTCCCCGCAATCCGTTCCGGTCTCCTCGTCGTAACAGGGTGGTCTGGTCATCTGAACTTCCTCCTCGCGTACTCGGCCATCAACAGCGCCTCTGCCATCCCGTCCGAATCCTTCTTGCACTTCTCCGTTGGCCGCAAGTTCACCTCGGTGAACAGATACCTGCAAACCCTGACGCTCTCCGCCTTATCCTTGCCGATCAGGCTGAACTCCTTCTTCCACGTCCCCGGCGGCACCAGCTGTACCCCGATGCCCAGCGCCGCCAGCACGCCCAGTATGTACCCATACCCCTGTCCGAAGGTGAACATGCTCGTCACGCCCTGCCCAGGATGCGCCCCGACCTTCTCCACGCAGGCCATCGCCCTGTCATCCAGTCTGGTGGCCGTAACCCGCATATCTTCGACAAACCGTTGCTCGTCCCACGGATAAGCCCTCGCGCCCGTATCGTCAATCAGCGCGTATCCACCCTTCTTCCCCGGGTCAACCCCTATGTAGATCAACGTTCACCCCTCCTTCAAAGACACGGGGACGGTTCTTCCGTCTGCTCCCCCGCCCCCGTCCCTCGTCCGAATCAGCCGGTCGCTCCCGTCCTCACCGGCAGCACCATGTAAATCACGTCGTCGTCACCGCTCATCGTACAGGGCGAAATCGCGCCGTTCATGTTCAGCGTCACCTCATCCCCGGCCACGCTTCTCAGCGCGTCGGAAATGTACTTCACGTTGAAGGCGATGTCCAGCTCCGCGCCCTCCAGCGCCATGCTCACCGCCTCATGCACATCGCCGATCTGGCTCTTGCTCTCCACGGCCATCTCGTCCCCGTGCATCCTCAGCACCACCAGATTGTTGTTGCCCTGCCTGGCAATCAGGGAAGCCCGGTCCACGGCCCTGCGCAGCGCGTCCACGCCCACCGTCGCCCGCGTGGCGTAGGACTTCGGCATAATGCCGCGCCAGTTCACGAACTCGCCTTCAATCAGCGTGGCGTAAAACACCGTGCCCGCCACGTTCGCCATCAGTTTGCCGCCACCGATGGACAGCTGTACCATTTCCGCCATGTCGTCCCCCAGCAGCTTCCCCAGGTCCATGAGCGCCTTGCCGGGAATAATGGCCGCGCAGTCCTCCGCGCAGGTGACGCCCTTGCAAACCGCCATCCTGAAGCCGTCCAGCCCGACCATGCACATGTCGCCCCGCTTGCACTCCAGCAGCGCCCCGGTCAGCACCTCGCGCATGTCCTCCGTCGCCACGCAGAACGCCGTCTTCTCGATCATCCGCTTGAGCATCCCCTGCGGCAGTTCCAGCGCAATCTCCCCGGCGTCCACCGTCAGCGCCGGGAACAGCTCCGCGTCCTGTCCGGCCAGGTTCGTCCGGCTGTCGCCGCCCTTCACCGTGAAGACGAAGCGGTTGTTCATGCTCACCGTCACGTCCCCGTTTACCAGCCCGCGCACCACCTCGCCCAGCAGCTTGCCCGGAGCGACGCCCGAGCCCTCTTCCTCCACCGTCGCGGGAACATCCGTCACGATGGTCGTCCGCTCGTCCGAAGCCGTCAGCCGCACGCCTCCGTCCAGCGTCACAATCTTCACGCCCTCCAGCACCTGATTTACCGTCCGGGTCGGCAGCGCCCCGCTGACACGCCGCAGCCCCTCAGAAAGCGCCATACCGCTGCAAACAAATTTCATGATCTTCCATCTCCCTTCCACTCTTTCGCAAGACACGGGGACGGTTCTTCCGTCCGGCCCCTGCTTCCTCATCCGCAGATGGGGAAGTGGCCCGCAGGGCCGATAGGGTTCCCCGTCCCCTGTCAAATCACCCAATCCTCATCTGCTCCCCGTCTACCCCATCGTCTCCGTCGCCTTCCCCGATGAAGTCAAACAGCGTCGGCGCACCCGCCGCATCGTCCGCTTGCTGCAAATACCCCAGCCCGTCCCGGAAGTAATCGCTGTTCAGCTCGACCCCTATGCCAAACCTCCCCAGCGTCACGGCCCTGGTGGGCACCGTCATGATGCCCCCGAACGGGTCCAGCACCACGTCCCCAGGATTGGAATACCGGTTGATGAGCCGGTCCACGATGTCTATCTGGAGAGGGCAGACGTGGAGCATCCGCTTCTTCAGCTTCTGCGAGGTGTTGAACGTGCGCATCCGGTTCACGTCGTCCCACACATCCGTGGTCCAGCTTCCCGGCGCCACCACCATGAACGTCGCGGGCAGCCGCCCCTCCTTGTCCATCTGCTTCGCCAGCGCCACATGCTCCTCGTAGTTGTAAACGCTGTCCCGGCTGTACTTCCGGTACACCTTCTGCATCTGGCTCGTGGGAATGGAATACAACTCTTCCTTCGTCACCAGCCTGTCGCCGCTGCTCCTCCAATAGGCGTGGGCGTCGATCTGCCACTGCGCCCGGGTGTATTCCTCCTTGGTCTTTGTCACCGGCTCGTCGGCATAGGCCTTCGACGTGTCCGTGGGCAGCTTCCTGAACAGCAGTATGTACTCCGGGCACCCCACGCCCATCTTGCTGCCGTCCTTGCACTGCTCGCTCCACCCCAGCCGATAGGTCTGGTTGTTCTCCCGCACCACGTCGGTCACGACGGTAATCATGCCGAAATACTGGAAGCCGTGCTTCATCGTGTGCTGGATCGTCAGCGCGTGAAACGGCTCCATCGTCGGCATCCCGGTTCCCGTGGCGTTGCCGAACAGCACCCGGTCCTTCACATGGCAGGCGTACACCCGCCCGGGCTTCAGCACCCGCAGCAGGTTCGGCGTCAGGAAATCCATCTGCTTAAAGAAATCCTCGTCGTCCTGGTTCATGCCGAAGTCGTTGTAATTGTTGCTGTACTGGTAATGGTTGCCGAAGGGGATGCTCGTCACGATCTCATCCACGCTGCTCTCCGGCATCCGCGCCAGTTCGTCCACACAGTCGTTGTTGATGGCCCGGTAGTGCTTCCCGTTGACCTCCACGCGCTTCACTCCCATCGTATTTCTCAATTCGTCGAACCGCTTCACGTTCACAAGCCCATACTTCCGAACGATCTCGGTCATCTTCCTCACCATCTCGTCGTGCCGCTGCCACTTCTCCATCAGCGCCTTTTTGATCTCTTCCTCGCTCTCGGTGTAGATGATGTCTATAATCACCTTCTCCGTTTGCAGGAAGCGATATATCCTGTGAATCGCCTGTATGAAGTCGTTGAACTCATAGTCGATGCCCAGGAAGATCGCCCTGTGGCAGTGCCGCTGGAAGTTGCAGCCCTGGCCGGAGATGCTCTTCTTCGTCGCCAGCAGCCGAATCTTCCCGTCCGAGAAGTCGATCACCCGCTGCTCCCGCACGTCGTACTCCTGGCTGCCGTACACCTCCACGGCCTCGGGAATCGCCTTCTTGATGGCGTGCCGTTCGGCCTCCAAATCGTGCCAGAGTATGAAATGCGCCTCCGGGTCGCTTTCGACGATGCTGGCCATTTTGGCAACCCGGTCGTCGATGGAGTCCCGCTTTTCCTTCGCCGCGTCCTGCAATGAAAACGCCGCGTCCCGGATCAGCTTCATCTGCCCGTGCTTGTCCGCCCCGGCGGTGGTGTTGTCCACCGCCAGCCGGTGCCAGCGAATCTCCATCTCGGGAAGGTCATACCCGGCGTCGTCATAGCCCAAATCGGAGGGCTTCTCGATGAACAGCGCCCAGCTCGACATCCACAGCCAGAAGTCCTTTTCCCGGTGCGGATACAGCGTCAGCTTGTTCGCCTTTGTGGAATCCCGCTGAAACCACTTTGTCAAACAGGACCCCGTGTCCATGATCTCCAGATACCCGGAATAGTGGATCAGTTCCTTGTACTTGTTCGGCGAAGGCGTGGCCGTGCAAACCAGTTTGTAGGGAATCCCCTTGAGAATGGTCAAAAACTGCTGATAGGTCTTGCTCCCGTAGCTCCTCAGACAGCTCGCCTCGTCCAGCGACACCCCACCGAACTGCTTCGGGTCGATGTCTCCATCCCGCACCCGCTCATAATTGGTCAGCACAATCGCCGCGTCCGTCGCCGCCGCCTCCGCGTCCGTCCGCACGTAGGGCGGCGCCGCTTCCCATTTCAGCAGCCGAACGGCATCCAACTGAAACTCCTGCTTCACCCCCAGCGGGCACACGATCAGCACCCTGACCCCCGTCCGCTCGTGCAACAGCCGCGCCCATTCCAGCTGCTGGGCCGTCTTACCCAGCCCGAAGCTCTCAAACAGCGCCCGCCTGCCGCCCTTCAGGGCCCACAGCACCGCGTCCCGCTGATGGGGCTTCAGCGCCGGATTCACCGCCTCCGGCTCCACCACAATGCCGGTCTCCTCGGCAATGTCGATCTTTCCCTTCAAAAACTCCTCGTAAGTCATTTACACGTCCCTCATTATCTCGTTATACCGCATCACCGACGGGTCAAACATCACATTCACCATGCCCGTCGCCCCGTTCCGCTGCTTCGCCACGCAGATGGAGATGTACACGCTCCCGCCCTCCTGCATGGCGTAGAACCCGGCCACGTCCTTGGGGTTGATGCTCTTGTCGTCGTGGCTCTCCGGCCGATGCAGGAATATGATCCCGTCCGCGTCCTGCTCCACCGCGCCGCTCTGGGCCAGCTCCGCCATCGTCGGCATTCTTCCCTGAGCCGCCCGGTTCACCTGGCAAAGCGCCACCACCGGGATGTTCACCGCCATCGCCAGCCGCTTCAATTCCCTCGATATGTAGGAAACCTTCAGCCAGTTTTCCTTAAACTCCCTCTTGGTCCCCATGATGCCGATGTAGTCCACCACCAGCAGGTCGATCCCCTCATGCCGCGCCCGGTCCTTCACCGTGTCGAACACGCTCTCCACGGTGATCGGCTCCGGGTTGTCCGGGTCGTTGAATATGAACTCGAAGGGCATTCCCGTCATCTCGACCATCGCGTTTTGCAGCAGTTCCCAGTCGTCCGGCTCAATCTCCGCCTTCCTCAGCCTATCGCCGCTGACCCACGCGCCCCGGGAAAGCGTCCTCTGCCCCAGCCCGACCTTTCCCATCTCGCAACTCACGAACCCGACCTTAAACCCCTCTTTCGCCGCGTTCATGGCGATGTTCAGCCCGAAGGCCGTCTTGCCGACGCTGGGCCTGGCCGCCACCACCGTCATCTCCCCGCCAAACAGCCCGCCGATGATCCCGTCCAGGCTCTTGATGCCCGTGGGCAGCGCCCGTATCTCGCCCCGTGACCGCTTGTCCAGGTAGTCATAGGTGTCCAGGTTCACCTCGTCCAGCGGCACCCACTTCAGTTTTCCCCCGGTCTCAATGCCGTCCGCCACGTCCCGCAGCTGTTCCAGCACGTCCCCCACGTCGCTCGTTGGGTCCCGCAGCCCCTTCGCCAGCGCCTCCGCCGCCTGTATGGCCGCTCGGCGCTTTGAAAGCGCCTTCAATATGCGGATGTGATCGCCGATGGCCTCCGATTTGCCGGTCTTGATTCCGCCCGGCTGCATCAGCCCAATCATTTTCACCCGAAGGTTGTCCGCCGCGTCCGGGAACATCCGCGTAAACGCCGCGTCCACCGAAATCGGCTCGACCGTCCCGCCGTCTTCGGCCACCTGCGTCATTGCCTCAAACAGCCGCCGGTGGTCCAGGTCCGCAAAGTCCCCCGGCTTCAGCCCCGCCAGCACCTCGTCCTGAACCCTGGCCGCCTTGGTCAGCATCAGCAGCAGCACATTCTCCTCAGCGGGCATCGAAGCAAACCGCTTTCCCTCCGCCGCCGCCTGCAATTGCCCCTCGACATACCCCAGTTCAGCATCCTCGGCCATTGGCAATCACCTCCTTCCCCCAAAAGCCTTCCCCAGTGAGCGAAGCGAACGGTTCAGGGGAAGGTGGCTCGTAGCGCCGGAAGATGTCGTTCCCCGTCCCCCATCAGAACGGAAGACCCGGATCGTCAACTTCCTCAAACTGCCCTTCCCCGGCAGCCGCCGACCCTGCCGCCTCGCTGGCTTTCTGCACCGGCCTTCTCACATCCTCGGCATTGATCTCGGTCACATACCGCTTGCTCCCGTCCTGCGCGTCGTAGCTCCGGGTCTGAATCTCCCCGTCCACCACCACAAGGTCGCCCTTGTGGATGTACTGCCGCACGAACTCCGCGGTATTGCGCCAGGCCACCACGCTGATGAAGTCGGCCACCTTCTGCCCCGTGTTCTTGTCCTTGAATCGCCGCTGCACCCCCACCCGGAAATTCACCCGCGAAATCCCGCTCTGCGTGGTCGCAAACTCCGGCTCATTGCACAGATTCCCAATGATCGTCACATGGTTGTATGCGTTGCTCATACCCTCTCTATCCTCCGTCTCTCATCGTTATTTCTCCTCTCGTATGTCCCTCTGCGAATCGGTAAATCCGGCTTGACAGTCGTAACGTCTATCATCTCAGCAATTCCGATCCATCGTGTATGTTCCCGACGACCTCGATGTTCCCAGAGTGCCAAGCTGTACTTGACCACGGACGTTCGTGCTCACTTTCTATGGCTGTCATGTCAAACCCGACAAAGCCTTCCAAAGTCCTGTACTCGATTCGCACAAGCCGCCCAAACTGCGTCCGAACGATGTCCCCCTCGAATACCCGCACTCCGTTCTTGTCCTTCACGCCGGTATACTGCCCGATGGTTTCCTGCTCAACAAATATGTCCCTGTTGTTTGCGCAAATGCAGTAACAGTTCCCTTTGCCCTCCCAGAAATCCACTTCACTTTTATGCGGAAAATTCGGGTGGAAAGTCATCATAATCCCACCAAATACCCACTCTCCGCTCATAATCCGCTTTGCCCTGAAAAGTATCTCACGCACCGTTCTTCACCGCCCTGTCATACATCACAATGCTCCCCGCCGTCGCCACGTTCATGCAGTAATCTCCGATCAACTGCACCGTGTCCCGGCAGCGGCAAAGCACGCTCTCCGGCAACCCGTAGTCCTCCGCGCCCAGCAGATACACGCACCGTTCGGGATGTACAAACCCTTCCAACGGCACGCTGTTGTCCGCCAATTCCACCGCGATCACCGGGCAATTCCACGGCAAATGCCGGAAAAAGTCGTCGTAATCCGCGTAGTTGTACAGCGGTATGTGCCTCGGAGCCTTCATCGTGTCGCTGCGCTGGTGCCTGTAGCGCCGCCCGATGGTGAATATGAAATCCGCCCCCAGGATCGCCGCCGACCGCCACAGCGTCCCGACGTTCGCCTCCGTCTTCCCATGGTATATCCCGATTCCAAAGAATCCCCGCTTCCCATCCATGTATATCCCTTCTCCCTGTATGGGCGGCATCTCGCCGCCCACCAAATCTATCCCTATTACACCTTCATCTGCTCCGTCATCTTCTCCACGGCCTCGTCCACGCCCACCGGTGCTTCCTCGACCACTTCCACGGTCCCGTCATCCTCCGCGGCCACAAACTCGACCTCCAGCGCGTCGTCCGCGTCCACGGCGTTGGCGTTGTACTTCGCCACCGCGCCGTCGCCGGTCGTCGCCATCACCTGCTCGATGCTCACGGGCAGCCACTTGAATATGCTGCGGAACACCGTGTTGTGCGTCACATAATAGCCTTTGCCACACAGGTACGACTTGGTGTCCGATGCCACCGCAATGCACCTGGTGGGCACGCTCTCAACCGGCACGATGCTCTTGATGGAAAGATATTGCGCAACCATTCGCTCTTTCATCTTTTCCACATGATGCTTCAGCGTCATGGGCGGGAACAGTGACGGCTGCCACTCAACCCAATAGGAATGAACGGTCTTGCCAAATCCTTCGCTGTCGCGCTCATGTCGGTTGCACACTTCACCAAGCGAAGACGCCAGTTCAAACACGCAGTCAGCCAGTTCCTTCCTGGTGGAGCAGAACTTCACCCGTCCACGCTCTTTTTCAACGCACCCGTCGCTGTCCATGAGGCCCTGCAACAGTGCCATGCGCTGCGAGATTCCTGCGGTCATATATTCTTCCGGGATGTGCTTGTTTCCAAGCAGGCCAGCATCCCGCAACGCCACTTTGAAGCCGTCCTTCACGTTGATCTGGCAAGCCTTCGACCCACGGCTGTCAGGCGTTATGGTTTCAACCTTGTACGGAGTAGTATGGTTTATCCTTTCTGCCACTTCCTCCGCCCATTCCTGGCTGCAACTGATATAAGCGCCCGAAGACGAACCGTCACCCAACCAGTAGCCCAGCAGCCACGGGTCAATCGGCAGGTCCTTCATCACGCCGCTGACCGGCTTGGCAATCGGCACCGTCACTGCCTTGCCTTCTTCCTTTGCCTCGTGCATCTCGACAATGGTATGCACGTTCCAGCCGCGTTCCCGCACATTCCTCGCCGCGTTCTTGCCGAACTCCGTATACCAGCGGTGCTCATTGTCGCATATGATCTTCTCGCCGTTGGAATAGGTCACTTCGTAGCAGGGTAGGTGCTTTACCTCTGACACAGCCACGACCTCGGTGATCGCGCCGTCCATGTCGTATACCTGGTCGCCAACCTCCAACTCACCCATCGTCTTCCAACCGTATGGCGTCGGAATCGGCGTGTCCAGCGCAAGCCCCTTCTTCGCCATCTCCTCGTAGTCCGTCACCCACGGCCCGGAGGAACCGGCCTTGCTCCTGGCGCGGTGCTTGTCGATCTCGCTCTTGGGCATGTACTTGATCAGCGGCTCCACGCCGTCGCCCTTGAACCGCACCACCACGTAGCAGCCCTTCAACTTGCCGGGATCGCCGTCCAGATAGGGCTTGTGGGTCAGCTTCGGCTCCAGGCCGTACTCCACGTCGAATACGTCCTTCTCATGCACCGCCTCGGCAATCACGCTGGCGATCTCGCCGCTCCTGCGGGCGATGGCCAACATCCCGCGGTAGGAAAGCAGGAACTGGCATTCCTTCTGCCCGGTCTTCTTGTTGTTGAACGGCACCGGGTAGCACTGCCCCAGCACACTCGCCGGTTCCAACCCGCAGGCCGCCGCCTGCATGAAGTACCCCAGCACGCTCGGCACGCTGCACTCCGCCAGCGCCGGGTTCAGCCTGAACTCCGTCAGCGCCGACCGCACAAAGTGCTCCGTGTCCAGGAACTTCGGCAGCGCCGCCGCAATCTGCGCCTGGAACTTCGCGTCGTTCAGGTACTCCACCACGCTGCTGCCCTTCTTCTTCGCC
>Ga0326514_10001610_pt1 | contig 14650 bp, 30 predicted proteins | sample 3_2548_0518_D_FD_203653 | JGI IMG/M metagenome (GOLD analysis project Ga0326514, IMG submission 203653) | Bovine rumen microbial communities from UC Davis, California, United States - 3_2548_0518 | ecosystem: Host-associated > Mammals > Digestive system > Stomach > Rumen | place: USA...
AAGTTTTGGGAGTGGATGGCTACATGGGCGGTCTGTTTCAACAATCCGAACGAATTAGGTTATGAGATTGATGGGTATGATTTACCAGAACTTCACATCAAGACGATTCTCACAAGATCAAAAGTCGGTGACTATGAACTGTTCGCAAAAGTGGCTGAGACATTGCAGGAGCGTCGTGAAGCAAGAAAAGAGTCCATGGAAGACAGGACAGACAGGGCTTCTAATCTTGCAAATGGTTCAGACGAAACATGGCTCTGTTGGGTAGATTACAACGACGAGTCGGCAATGCTATCAAAGAAATGCCGTGACAGCGTTGAAGTCAAAGGCTCGGATGAACCGGAACACAAGGCAAAGGCAAGTATTGATTTTGCGGAAAAGAATATTCATTGCCTTGTGAGCAAACCGTCAATATTCGGTTTCGGAAGTAACTTTCAATCGTGCCATAACATGATATTTTGCGGATTGTCGGACAGCTACGAGAGATTCTATCAAGCAGTACGCCGTTGTTGGAGATTTGGACAGACGCATGAAGTCAACGTCTACATCATTCTTTCCGAAAAGGAAGTAAGCATACTCAACAACATCGAACGGAAACAATCTCAGATGGATGAAATGCAAAAGGAAATGACCGCGCTTATGAGAGAAGTTACGTTGTCGGAAATCAAGCACACAACAAGGATTGTAGACACATATAAGCCGAGGAAGGAAATGAGGATGCCGGTATGGGTATGAACGTAAAAGACCAGTACATAACAGACAGATATGCTATGTACTGTGGCGACACAACAGAAGTGATTAAGGGTGTGGCAAATGATAGCGTCGGATTGATTGTATATTCGCCTCCGTTCTCTTCGCTTTACACCTATTCAAACAGTGATCGTGATTTAGGGAATTCAAGAAACGATGAAGAATTCTTTACACACTTTGACTTTATCGTAGAGGAATTATACAGAATCTTAATGCCAGGTCGAATCATGGCGGTGCATTGCATGAATATTCCGGCAATGAAAGAGCGTGATGGTTATATCGGCATCAAAGATTTTCGCGGTGACTTAATCAGATGTTTTCAGAAACATGGATTCATTTATCACAGCGAGGTCACAATCTGGAAGAATCCGGTCACGGAAATGCAGAGAACAAAAGCGTTGGGGCTGCTTCACAAGCAGATTAAGAAGGACAGTTCAAAAAGCAGAATGGGTATGCCGGACTACATCGTATTCATGCGGAAACAGGGCGATAATCCCGAACCGATAACGCACACGAACGAAAGCTATCCTGTATCACTTTGGCAGAATGTAGCTTCTCCTGCATGGGAACTTACGCCTCCTGTATGGAACGACATCAATCAGAGCAACACATTGAACCGCATGTTTTCGGACGAGGAATCTGAAAAGCATATCGCGCCGTTGCAGTTGGATGTGATTGAGAGAATCGTGAACTTGTACTCCAATCCGAACGATGTAGTATTCACGCCGTTCATGGGTGTCGGTTCGGAAGTTTATCAGTCGGTAAAGATGGGACGCAGGGCAATCGGCATCGAACTGAAAGACGCTTACTTTGAACAGGCGGTAAAGAATATGAAGTCGCTTGAAGATGAACAGGCTCAGACAAGCATATTTGATTTCTTGCGAGGTGCAGATGCTTAGACTGAAACCCGACGAGAAGTTATACAAAGCCACTTGTGAGTACATGAGTCGCACGGAACATTACGACAGGACGCTGAGTGGTATGCGGTCACAACACGATAAGACAGAAGCGTACATACCGCCGTCTATGAGGCAGTTTTCCAACATTAACGCAAACAAAGTCCGTAGAGAGGTCGAAGACAAGTACGGAATAACTTATTCGGAACTGTTCAACGAAATCAAAAGGCATGGATGCTATACGGCTCAGATGTGGATTGACGAATATGAAAGATTGCAGAAAGAAGGTGATTAATTGGAACACGTAATTCAGATTGGTGTCAGCGTTGATGATGAAGCCATTCAGAAGCAGATTATGGCTACGGCTGAGAAGCAGATTATTGGTGAAATCAAGAAAGACATCGAGAAGGAAATTATCTATAAGCGCAACAGATACTACGGCAGTCCACCGGAAACGGAACTTACGGAACGTGCCGAGGGAATTGTCAAAGAGTGGCTTAACGAGAATTCCGATAAGGTCATTGAACTTGCCGGAAAGCTGATTGCAGATAAGGTCTATCGCTCAAAGGCGTGGAAAGCAAAATACGGAGAGGTGACGGCAGATGATTAAGATTAACAAAAAGTACGTGATAGTTTCTTTACCGGATAGTTACCACGCACGGTATCTTACGGACGGTAAGCAGAAAATCGACAAGGAAACAGGTAAGACTCGTGACGCTTATGAATCTCTTGGCTATTTCAGCAAACTGAAAAACGCGGTCATTGCTTGCCGTGACGATGCCGTAAAACGCCGTATCGACAAGGAAGACTTCACGCTGAGAGAAGCGGTGACGATGATTACCGAAGTCACAGATGAATTTGAGAAATATGTCGGTGACGCAACGAAAGGAGCGTAAATATGATCGTCTGGAATGTGTTCGATGCGGCAGGACTGCACCAACTTACTTGTACGAGTGAGGAAATCGCTAAAAAAGCCGCTGAGAGATACGGAATCGGTTGGTCTATGCAACCTGTTGACACGGACTACTGTGATTCATTTGGTGAAATGGCACTCTACGTTGTTGCCGTCAAAGAAGATTCGACGGAAATCAAAGCCACGATGCACAGAGAACCGAGAAGATATGGTTACATCAATCCTGTTCCAAAAGTAACGAGATACGAAAGAGTGACCGAGGTCGCTTTACTTGCCAAAGATGCACGGGACGCGATAGACAAGGCACTTGAGATATTGAACGGAAAGACCGATGGCTGATTTTCTATCAAAGAAACTTGAAGCCAGATTAACAAGGCACGGCATAGGTTGTGAAATCGTCCATGATGAAATTTGCCGGAGATATGTCGTAAAACTGACAAACGTACAGATATTCGGCGGTACGCTTCCTTGCACGATCAGTGATGAAGTGGTCGAAGCTGACAGGTTGGCAATTAACCGTCTTGTATGGCGAATGTCCTATATGGCATTGGAACATGTCAGATGGAAGACACTTGAAAGCAATCCGAACGAATTCAATGAATTTGCGGAACATTTCAGAAATACGCTGTGCCTTGTAGATGATGAATAGGGGGTGAGAGTCCAAACCATGAAGGTATATGTGGTGACAAGCGGTGAATATTCCGAGTACCACATCGTAGGTGTAACGCTCAACAAGCAGGTCGCTGAAACTTTCGTGAACAGTAAGAACGAAGCAAAGGGCGAATACGGAAGGGAATTTTATCTTGAGGAATACGAAACCGACGACTTTCAAATGATTAAGGAAGGCTGTAAACCGTACAGGGTTTGCTTTTACGGAAACGAAAACGGCGACAGGTGGTGTTGGGCTACTGAGTGCGAACTGAGTTATCAAGACGTAGGCGTCGTAAGGACGGATTATCACGGCGACTATGAAGTAATTGTTTTTGCCAAAGATGAAGACCATGCACTCAAGATTGGAGCAGAAAAGGTCGCTGAGTACAAGGCAATGAAAGAAGGGATAACGTGACTTCCGAACAGAAAGCAAAGCGCATGTATAAGCAGTTCGGCATGATTACGGACGGCACACGGTGTAAGGACTGCGACAACTTAATCAAGGTCGAACACGGCAATCACCGCGTTTACAAGTGTCTTATTTACGGCAATACACACTCAGAGGCAAGTGATTGGAAGATAAGCAACACGGCTTGCGGAATATTCGATAAAGATTACATTGGCAGACCGATAATCGAACTGAGAGAAACACGAAGCAGGTCGGATGAACAGGTTGAAGGGCAGTTGACAGTATTTATATAGGAAGAAACTCAGACGGGAGAATGAATGAGCAGTTTAGAAATTTTTAGAGACGTAGACGGATATGAAGGAAAATATCAAGTTACGTCGTGGGGAAGGGTTTACAGCGTCGATACTGAAAAGTTCCTTAGAACGGAAGAAACGGAGAAGGGATATCTTAGAGTCGATTTGTACGACGTAAGCGGAAAGCGAAAGCATTGCAAGGTACACAGACTTGTCGCAAAGGCTTTCATTAAGAATCCGAACGGACTTCCTCAAGTAAATCATATAGACGTAAATCCGAAGAACAATTCATTCACTAACCTTGAATGGGTTACGAACGAAGAGAACAGGGAAAAAGCAATGATGCTTAGACGGGAGTTGATTCATGCGTGACGGACTGATTATTGACATGTTTGCAGGTGGTGGCGGTGCATCGGTTGGAATTGAAATGGCGCTAGGTCGTTCACCAGACATTGCAGTAAACCACGATCCGCAAGCGATATTGATGCACAAGACAAATCATCCTCATACGCTGCATCTGACGGAAGATATTTTTGAAGTAGACCTTTTGAAGTACACAAAGGGCAAGCATGTGGCTCTTGTATGGGCTTCTCCGGATTGCACAAGTCATTCCAAAGCGAAAGGCGGTCAACCGAGAAACAGCGGATTAAGAATCTTGCCGTGGGCGGTCTACAAACACGCTAAAGTCTTGAATCCCGACGTAATTGTGATGGAGAACGTCGAAGAGATACAGGAGTGGGGCGACTTGGACGAAAACGGAAGACCGATAAAATCCGAGAAGGGTAAGGAGTATTGGAAGTTCATCAACGCTATGAAGTCGCTTGGCTACAACTTCAATTCATGGGAGTTGGTCGCCGCTGACTACGGGGCACCGACGACAAGAAAGCGTTGGTACGGTGTTTTTCGGAACGATGGCAAGCCGATAGTTTGCCCTACGCCCACACATTGCAAGGGCGGTGGTCTTCTGAAAAAGTGGGTTGAATGTGGCGACTACATTGATTGGTCGGACTTGGGAACTTCCATATTTAATAGGAAGAAACCGCTTGCGGAAAAGACGATGGCGAGGATTGCGAACGGTCTGCGGAAATTCGTTCTCGATAATCCGAATCCATATATCGTCAAGGATGGTCGTGCGGTGTCCTACATGATTCAGTATCACTCCGAAACTAAGAAGGGTGACGCGAGAGGTCAGACACTTGACTCTCCGATAATGACGATTGACACATCTGACAGATACGGACTCGTAACGGCTTTCATAACGAAGTTTTATAAAAGCGGAACAGGGCAGACCTTAATCGAACCGTTACACACAATCACTACATCAGCAGGACATTTCGGCGTAGTTTCCGCATGGTTAATCAAGTATTACTCAAGTGGTGAAAATACAGTTTCACTTGAAGAACCGTTACCGACAATAACCACAAAGGACAGATTCGGACTTGCAAGTGCCATGATTGAGATTCAAGGCGAAAAGTACATTCTGGAAGACGTTCTGCTGAGGATGCTCAAACCGGAAGAATTGAAGGTACTGCAAGGTTTTCCGAAGGATTACATCATAGCCTACGATTATCACTGGAAACCGTATCCGAAGACTCAACAGGTCGCAAGAATCGGAAACAGTGTCGTACCGGTCATGGCAAAGGCAATTATCGAAGCGAATTGCTCCGAAATCAAAGTAGGTGAACGGAAACCGAGATTGTACGTAGTTCCCGAAGACAACGGTCAGATGGCATTTGCTTAATGAGGTGTGAATATGTCAAACGTCAAATGGATCAAACTCACAACGGATATGTTCGATAATCCGAAAATCAAATATCTGAGGTCGTTGCCGGACGGTGACAGACTTTTGCTTGTGTGGGTTGCAGTGCTGACAATGGCAGGTCGGTGCAATGCGAACGGTATGCTGATACTTTCCGATACGATACCGTACAGTGCCGAAATGATTGCAAATGAATTCGACTTTGACTTGAATACGGTCAAGTTGGCGTTAAAGGCGTTCAACGACTTGAGCATGATTGCAGTTGTAAACGGCACTTTTGCCGTACCTGGATGGTCGGAATACCAAAGCACCGACAAGTTAGAGCAGATTCGGGAACGTGACAAGGAACGTAAGCGCATCGAACGTGCCAAAAAGAAGGACGACGGCAATGCCGAAAAGATAGCTGAGATTGTCGAATATCTGAATTCAGTTTGCGGAACGAACTATCGGGCGAATTCCGCACAGACTCAGAAAAACATTAACGGCAGACTTGGCGAGGGGTTCACGGTAGATGACTTCAAAATAGTAATCGACGCAAAAGCACGGGAATGGAAGGGAACGGATATGGAACAGTATCTCAGACCGGACACGCTTTTCAGACCTACAAAATTTGAGTCGTATGTGAACTACGCAAAGAAACGTTTGAACGCAAGTCAGATGAAACGAATTGCGGCTGCCGAACCTGTTGAGACTGAACCGGAACTGACCGACGAAGAGTGGCTGAGAATGATGGAGAAATCAGATGTTTTATGAGTTCAAACAAGATGATGCTTTTCGGTTTGCAAGACACGTAAATGCCACAACATATCAGAAGGGCGACGAGTTAATCTTCAAAGAATGTTGTTACTGTCATGGACGCGGCAAGGGCAATCAGAAGACATTTTCCATCAATCTGATTACAGGTCAGTTCAAGTGTCTCAGAGCAAGTTGCGGAGCGCACGGCAACATGATTACGCTGTCGAGGGATTTCGATTTCTCACTTGGCGAACAGTACGACGCTTACTATCGGACTCCGAGAAAGCGATACAGGACATTTGCAAAGCCGGAAAAGCCGATTGTTCCGAAAGACAAGGCGATTGAGTACCTTAACAGTCGCGGAATTTCCGAAGAAACAGCAAAGCGGTATCAAGTCACGGTTAAGGGTGACTCAAAGAATATTTTGGTCTTTACCTTTTTTGATGAGGACGGAAAGCCGACGTTCATTAAGTATCGGAAAACCGATTTCAAGAAGGGTATCGACAAGGCAAAGGAGTGGTGTGAGCCGAACTGCAAGCCGATATTGTACGGAATGGAACTGTGCAATTACGAGAATGATACGCTGATTTTGACGGAAGGGTGCCCGGACACGTTAGCAGTTGCCGAAGCAGGTATCGAGAACGCAATATCTGTCCCGACAGGTGCAAAGGGATTCACATGGTTGCCGTTCTGTTGGAATTTCCTCAACAAGTTTGAGAAGATCGTGATTTTCGGTGACTACGAAAACGGTAAGATAAGCCTGTTAGACGAACTGAAAGACCGCTTAGAGTTGACCGTCTTACATGTGCGTGAGAGTGCGTACAAGGACTGCAAAGACGCTAACGAACTTCTGATGAAGTACGGTAAGGACGCGGTCAGAGAAGCCGTAGAAACGGCGATACCGATTCCGGTAGAGAGAGTTGTGGAAATGGCAGATGTTGAAGACATAGATATTTACAAGGTCGAGAAATTACCTACGGGGATTACATGCTTGGACAGACTTCTTTACGGTGGGTTGCCGTTCGGCGGTGTTGAGATACTTTCCGGCATAAGAGGTGAAGGTAAGTCGATATTAGCTTCACAGATTGCAGTTTCGGCATTGCAACACGGGTACTCGGTCTTGCTTTACAGTGGAGAACTTACAAATTCGTCGGCAAAAGCGTGGATGCATTTTCAGATAGCAGGAAGTCGGCACATCACCGAAGAGAAGAACCGTTGGGGAGACCCGATATACCTTATCAGCAAGACAAACAACCATCTTATATCGGAATGGTATCGTGGAAGGATGCTCATGTACGACTCAGACTCAGACGAGATTGAGGATGAAAACGACAGTCTTGTGAAGACGGTCAAAGAAGTCATTATGCGGAATGGCGTTCGGGTGATTATCCTTGACAATCTCATGACGGCGATTGACTTAGAACCTGTCAAGGGTGACGACAAATACGAACGGCAAAGTAAATTCGTGAAAAAACTTGCCACGATTGGTCGGAAGTATAACGTGCTGATACTGCTTGTCGCACACAAGAGAAAGACAGGTGCGATAGCTGAGACAGATGAAAACGACGCGGTTTCCGGTTCAGCAGACATAACGAACTTAGCGTTAATCACGCTGACGTACTGCAAGGACAAGGAACTTGACGAAAGCGAACGGCTCTTGAAAGTTTCCAAAAACAGACTGTTCGGAAGGGTTTTCAAGCAAGGTTGGGTAATGTCCTACGACGAAAAGAGCAGAAGGGTATACCGGCAAGGCGACGACCCTAACTTTGAAGTCGGTTGGTCGGAAGAGAATGAATTTGAGTATGCCGATGATGAACAGATGGCATGGGAGTCGGACTAAATGAGCATATACGCAGTAGATTTTGACAAAACGCTTACTATCGGAAGTTATGAGTTTCCCGATACCGGAAGACCGAACATTGGACTTTTCCGTTTCCTCATTGAAAAGCAGAGAAGCGGTCACAGCATCATCTTATGGACTTGCCGAGCAGGACACGACTTGGATGTAGCGGTCGCTTACTGTCGGAATATGGGCTTGGAATTCGATGCGGTCAATGACAATCTTCCGAAAATGGTTGAAGCGTATCACGGTAACAATTCACGTAAGGTTTTTGCCGACTATTACATTGATGATAGGGCGGTCAGCAGCTATGAAGACTTACTTCCACGGAGCGTTGTAAAGCCGAAGGAAGTACAAACAAGGAAAGCGAGGGTAATAAGAAGGTGAGTTGGGATGAAATTTTTCAGTTTGTGATTGCGTTAGGTTATATCGCCTTGTTTATCTCAAATTGGAAGAACACGGCACGGATTAAGGAACTTGAAGACGCGGTGTTCGATGATGAAAGCGAGGAAGAGGATGTGGATTGACATTGACGGTGATGGAACGAGATTCTTGAACATTGACAAGGCATCAATGGTTGCCGTTGACAAGGACGACGACTCAATGAAGGTTTACGAGAGTCTGACCGGAATTAATGATTGCAGAATCTTTTGCGGTATCAACGCGAACAAAATTATAGAACAGCTTAGAGGTCGTGACAATGGCAGAGCAGAAAACGAATAAGCCGTACTTTGCAGATGTTTTCAATGCGGTGTATCTCTTTCATAAGAAATGGAACGGAACGGGATACGGTGACGCGGATTGGGATCAGATAATGCGTGAAGCGACACAGCTTAGAGATAAGGTCGCTCCGACAGAAGACCATCCACTTTACACGTATTGTACAGACGTTCTTATGAGTGCGCTTGCTGAGATTGAACGGCATAACGGTGCGCAGGGAACGTACAAGAGCGTTGCTGATTACCATTTGCATCAGATGATGCACGCACTTGGCACGACGGACAAAGAAAAGGTAATTGATCTGATTCGGAGAAGCGAGGGCAAAGATTAATGATTGGAGTTATTGTTTTGATTTCAGCTATCGCGGTCAGCGTATTTTTCGGCGCGGTACTGGCGATTGCAGACGTAGAGGATGATGAAGAATGAAAGAAATGTACTTGAAGGTCGATGTAGAGGGCAATGAAAACTGCGATTTTCTCGATGTTTACTATCGCAACGGCATGTGTTTCATGTGCCACAAGGACGATGAAAGACTTGTCGAGATTGAGGACGCGGAAAAGAAGGGTACGGAGAAGTTGTCGAATGCGTTGAGACGGCTTGCATTCTTCATCAAGGTCAACGGCAAGGATAAAGTCGAAGAACTTTTCGGACACGCGAACATCGAAATGATTCTCTGCGAATTCGCTCCGCACAGGATTATCGAACTTGTTAAGGAGTTGGACTATCACGTTCCGACAGTAGGTGATATTTACGAGTCGAGAAAATCCGGCAACAAGGTCGCGGTGCTGTCATACAACGAAGAGACACGCCGTGTGCGATTCATGGGCGGTTCTTATATCACAAATGGCTCGGTAGAAGACTTTAACAAGATGTTTTCGTTCACAGGTTGTGTCTATGACAGCTTTTACAACATTGTGAATGAACTGTACTCAGAGGAAGGAGATAACACATGAAAAGATTTATCACAGCAGTTTTGATCGTAGCAACCGTACTTATGGCAATGGCACTTCCGACAGAAGCATCGGAGTCTGGACGTTGGATTACAAAGACGTTCAAGTATGAGGGTTACTGTCCTACTGTCAAGTTGAGAATTGAAGGACTTGGCGAACGGTATGTAAGCGGAAATATCACAAGCACAACTAAAGCTAAGGCTATGGAGTTCGTAATAATTCCGACAGAATACAACGGCTATTACGTTTTGAGAAGCACGGAAAATCCGCATATCGCACTTACGTTCAAGGAAGGCAAGTTCAAATTAAGCGACATTAATCCCGGCGGCTACACACATCAGGTTTTTAGCAAAGAGCAGATGTTCAGATTTGTTTGGAAAACCAACTACGCACAAGGGTATAACAACCGGAAATGCAACGGTTGGCAGATAATTTGCAAGAACGGCAGAGTGCTTACTTGTAGCGGATATTCAATTTTCGGAATGTGGCAGACGAATTATTGAGGTGACGGAATGAAGAAAATCGAAATCAAAAGAAACTCTTTGGGCGACACAAGAACCGCGACAAAAGTTCCGACATTTGCCGAGTTCGCCAATGCCAATCAGATGCATGTGAATGACGTAGCCAATATGATGCGGTCTATCTCGGAAGACATACATTCGAGGGGATTACGGCACGATATAACCAAAATCACTGAACCGAACAAAAGTCTCTTTTACAGAGAACTTTGCGCGAAGATTGAGGGCAAAATCGACAGCTTTACCGATGGCGAGTGGTATCCGATGCATTGTCAGACGGAAAGACACCATTTGAACGAACACTGTCCAGATGATGTGAATTTGATTGATGTGATTGAGATGATTTGTGATTGCGTATGCGCAGGTATGGCAAGAAGTGGCAATGTCTATCCGGTAGAGATACCGTCAGAAATATTGCAGAAAGCCGTAGCGAACACGGTGCAGATGTGCATTGATTCGGTTGACGTAAAGGACGGTGATACGAATTGAGTATACTGATAAGAGGCATGGAAATGCCGGAAACTTGCGATGAATGCAAATTTCATTGTTATCACAGTGATGGAGAATATGTCTGAGTAGCAACTCCACTGCTTTATCCATTTAACCTTGCAAACAGTAAAGGCATAAGAAAAGATTGGTGTCCTCTTGTGGAAGTTCCTGTTCCGCACGGTGATTTAATCGACATTAACAGTAAGATAACCGTTGGAATAAAATACGGGCTGAAAGTAACAACTGTAAGGGATTTGCTGAACGATAAGGCGGTGAGATTGCCGAAGACAGTAATCGAAGCGGAGGGGACGGAATGAGCTTCGTAAAAGAGCGCGACAAAGCTTTTACAGATGCCGTTACAAAAGACGACTGGAATGCTGTGAAGAAGTACGCAAAGAAATACGGTGTGCCTTTACCAGACAATGAAGATGTCATGAAAGCCGGGGTATACAATGTGGTACAGCATTGCACGAAAATCCCCGAGGAAGTAAAGGTGCTTGCCGCAATGAAATGTATAAGACTGGGATTCGATCCGTACACGTTTTGAACGAGGAGGTGACGGAATGACATATCTTGAATTGATACGAGATGCAGATAAGCAGCTTGACGACGGGAGAATCACTATCGGTGAATATGAGAACATGATTAAACCGTTGGAACGGCAGATACAGCCGGAGATAATTCATTGCGGTGAGTGCCGATTCAGAGAGATTCGAGGCGTTGACGGATTTTGCGACCACATCACCGGAGAGCCGATTATGGTAAAAAAGACTGATCATTGCTCGTGGGGAGAGAAAAAACATGTGGAAAACAGTTGAGGAATTTAAGGAGTATGAAGTCTCCGACATGGGGCAGATACGCAGGAAGTCAACAGGAAGAATTTTGAAACCGTGGGTTGCAACGGGTGGATATCTCTACATTGCGTTTTGCGAAAACTGCAAAAACCACACAAAGAGGCTTCACAGAATTGTGGCGAAAGCATTTTGTGAGAATCCGAACAATAAGCCGCAGGTTAATCATATTGACGGAAATAAAACAAACAATGCTGCTTCAAATCTTGAATGGTGCGATATGAGCGAAAATCAAATTCATGCTTTTGAGAATGGATTGCAAACGCATATTGGTAAACATGATGTAAAAAGCGTTGTGTGTTTAAATGACGGCATTACTTTTCAAACAATCAGACAGGCAAGTCAGTATTATGGCATTAATCGTTCTGCGATATATGCGTGCTGCGTAAGAGAGTCAAAACGAAGCCGATGCGGGAAAATATTCAGATTTGCAGAAAGGAGAACCGATGACTGATACGGAAAGAGAAAGAATAAACGCAATTTGTGAGGTCGCAGGTGTGGCGGAGATTGATGATTTATCTGATGGATTCCACACGTTCAGACAGCTTTATTATCAACGAATGATGTTGTTTGCCACAATCGTAAAACAGAACAAGGATAAGGCATGGAAGTCTCTCAGGCACGAGGACGGAGAGCTTTGCTTTGGCGGTGGGTGGTTTATAGTCGGAATTGATACGCCAGAGGGTAGTTATACATACCACTACGAAAATAAGTATTTTGACTTGTTTGATTGCGAAATCCTTGATTACGGCAAACATTGGGACGGACACACAGAAAAGGATGTATCGAGATTATTGTCTTTGCAATTTGCGACCGACGCGAATGTCGGTGACATAATCAGCCGACAAGTGGCGATTGATGCGGCTGACAAGATAATTGAACGTGATACGAGCGGCAATAATGATGTGGTAAAAGCAATGACCGCATGGAAGATGTATGTTAAAGCATTACCATCCGCACAGCCAGAGCGCGCTTGTGTTAATTGTGGCAGGACAGCAAATAATGGTGGATGGTATGCAGACGGGAAAACAAGATGCCCAATAGAAGAACATTATGCATTGCCGAAAGATGGGTACTGCCATTTGTGGGAGAAAAGGAACGTTACGGATGACGATTATCCAGAAAGGCAGAAGAATGAGCAAGTGTAAAGATTGCAAGTATGCGGTGGATGGTATTTATAAGATTTATGATATAGATTGCTGCACATGCTCCTTGACAAGAATGGTTATGAATGTAAATGCGGAATCGAATTGCAACTGCTTTAACCGTGACTTATCGAAGTTTGACATGTGTTATAACTGCAAATATTATATCGGTGGTGGTGACTGGGGATTGTTTTGTTCCCATGAAGACATGTATCAACATTTAGGAAAATTTTCCGATGCACCGTGCAAGCGATATGAGAGGAAAACGAATGGTCTCAGATAATCAAATACAAGTATGGCAGGATGGAAGTAAGGAAGAAGGATACGTAATGAAAATACAATCAAGATATCTTGACGATCCTGCATTCACATTGGAGCAAGAAAGAGTTATACACGAAATAGTGAGAAGTTTCTTATTGGTAAATAGACAGGTGGAACGAAGAAAGCGGTATTACGAAAAGAAAAAAGCGGAAAGGAGAACCAATGGTTGAACAAGGTACTGATAATTACGGCGCTGAGTATAAGCGTACATCAAATGATTTTACGATAAGACCCCTGACTCAAGACAACTGCTTGTGCAATATATGTCATGGGACGGGTGCAAAGTGGGCGATCCGGTATGTAACACGAAATTATCAGTCGCCCAGAACCAAAAAGATATGTAAGACATTGCAGGCACATGAGCATAGCTTTTGGATATGCCCGGCATGTTTAGAAAACTTTACAGCCTTAACGGGTTTAAAGGTTGTGCGGGCGGAGAGGAGAAACAATGAGATGCAGTAAGTGCCCCATGTATCACTATTGGAACAACGAGAGCGACAAAGGTGAGGCGTGCGGAATATTTGGTGATGGATGGGATAGCCCTTTTCAGTATGAGGACAAAGAGGGAACAACAGTAGGATGCTATCTCGACAAGCACTATATTGATAAGGCGGATGCGGAGAGAGACGAATATTATGCATCAATGGCACAGCATTTTATTGACGATGACCATTTTGTTGAACCTTTTTGTTGAATTTGAAAGGAGAACCGATGACAAATAAGAAACGCACGGAGGAACGCACGGAAACACGCGCGTGCGATTTAATCTCAAGACAGGCGGCGATTGATGGGAAAATATGCATCCAACAATCAAACGGTGTTGAGATTTACGATGATTATGCCGTTCCGGTCGAATATTTAAAGCAGTTGCCACCCGCACAGCCAGAACGCACATGCGTAAATTGTGGCAGGACAGTAAACAACGGTGGATGGTATGCCGATGGGGGAACGAGATGCCCAATAGAAGAACATTATGCGTTGCCGAAAGATGGGTACTGCCATTTGTGGGAGAAAAGGAGCGTTACGGATGACGATTATCCAGAAAGGCGGGAAGAATGACCAATTTACAAGCAATAGACTTGCTGAAGGGCTTAGAGCAAAGTTTGGATGATTATTGTGAGTTGAACGATGAAGGAAAAACAGCTTCCGGCATGGCTATAACGGCACTTGAGTTGTTCGGAAATTCCGAACAGCTGCCCTCCGCACAGCCGGAAGAACGCACGAAAAAACGCACGGAAACGCACGCGTGCGATTCAAACGGCAGGCAGGTCGCACGGTTGATTACCGGAATCAAGGTCTTGGTTACAAACTGAACTACTGTCCAGAGTGCGGAAGGAAAATAAGGGGGTGATAGATTGCCAATAAAGAAACGCAAACCGAAGAAACGCAAAGTCCATAAGGCAAAGAACCGTT
>Ga0326514_10001612_pt1 | contig 14638 bp, 16 predicted proteins | sample 3_2548_0518_D_FD_203653 | JGI IMG/M metagenome (GOLD analysis project Ga0326514, IMG submission 203653) | Bovine rumen microbial communities from UC Davis, California, United States - 3_2548_0518 | ecosystem: Host-associated > Mammals > Digestive system > Stomach > Rumen | place: USA...
ATTCTAACTGAACTTAATGGACTTTTTCGTTCTTTCATTTGCTTCCTCTTTTCTTTGTTTGTTTTTTTATTGTATTTTGCTTTAAAATTCTAGTATATATTATTAAAATAATATACATCAGAAACCAACCGTTTATAAATTTATTTCATTTCAAACTTATACCCAATACCTCTAATAGTCTTAATATATTTACCTTTTTTTCCTAGTTTATGTCTAATTTTTTTTACATGACTATCTATTGTTCTAGAATCTCCATAATAATCATAATTCCATACATTATTTAGTATTTTATCTCTAGATAGTGCTATATTTTCATTATTTACAAGATACACTAATAATTCATATTCTCTTAAACTTAGCTCTATTGTCTTACCATCTACAGTTACAGTTCGTCCTTCTTGATCTATTTGTATTCCGCCATAATCTTTTACTTCTTTTTTATCTTGATTTGTTCTTTTTAAAATTGCTTCTACTCTTGCAACTAAAATTTTAGGACTGAATGGTTTTGAAATATATTCATCTACACCAAGCTCAAATCCAAATAATTCATCTTGTTCCTCTCCTCTTGCAGTTAGCATTATAATTGGTACTTTAGAATCCTGTCTTATCTGTCTTAAAACTGACCATCCATCTAATTTGGGCATCATAACATCTAATATTACTAAATTTATCTTCTTTTTATTTTCTTCAAATACTTCTAAAGCTTTTTCTCCATCTTCTGCTTCTAATATACTATATCCTTTTGCAACTAAAAAATCTTTTATTAATTTTCTCATTCTTGATTCATCATCAACAACTAAAATACAATTATCCATATATATCAATCCTTTCACTCCAATTAGATATATAAATTTTATAGTAATATTTCTTTATAAATTATTATAAAAACTAATTATGTCTGGAATGTGAACAAAAAGTAATAGATTTTAAAATATTTTTAATAATTCTGTTTGACAAATATTCTTTACCGATGTATAATAAATATAGGAAATAAAGAAACCACAAAAGTGGTTTGCCGTTTAAATATGTTACACACATCTAAAGGGGCATATACAGATGTGTGTAGTTTTTTATTTGCTTAAAATTATAATAAATATAATTAAGGCAAATACTATAATAGTTTCAATACTTATACTAAATAAAAGTATGTATATTATTTCTAATAATATCGTTTCTATCATAGCACCACCTCCATTCTCACAACAAGAGTTGTGGATTAAAAGTGGCAAACCACATCTGCTTATTCTTATTTCCTATGGTAGAAAGTATAACATAGTCCAAAATATAAATCAATATTTTAAAACAAAATAGGTTAATTTTTTTTATAAGTTAATATTTTATGATTTTAAAAAGATATCAAATTAATGATATCTTCTTACTTTTTATCCCATATAATCTCTTAACTTTTTACTTCTACTAGGGTGTCTTAGTTTTCTTAACGCTTTTGCTTCTATTTGTCTTATTCTTTCACGAGTTACTTCAAATTCACGTCCAACTTCTTCTAATGTTCTCGCTTTGCCATCTTCTAATCCAAATCTTAATTTTAGAACTTTAGCTTCTCTTGGAGTTAATGTGTTCATTACTTCTTCTAATTGTTCTTTTAATAATGTATATGCTGCTGAATCATGTGGAGCAGGTGAGTCATCATCTTGGATAAAATCCCCTAAGTGACTATCATCTTCTTCTCCAATTGGTGTTTCTAAAGATACTGGATCTTGAGCTATTTTTTGAATTTCCATTACTTTTTCAACTGGTATTTCCATTTCTTGTGCAATCTCTTCTGGCGTTGGTTCTCTTCCTAATTGTTGAAGTAAGTGTCTTGATGTTCTTATTAATTTATTTATTGTTTCTACCATGTGTACTGGAATTCTTATTGTTCTTGCTTGGTCAGCAATTGCTCTTGTTATTGCTTGTCTAATCCACCATGTCGCATAAGTACTAAATTTAAATCCTTTTGTATAATCAAATTTTTCTACTGCTTTTATTAATCCCATATTACCTTCTTGAATTAAATCTAAGAACAACATTCCTCTTCCAACATATTTTTTAGCAATACTAACAACTAATCTTAAGTTAGATTCTGAAAGTATTTTTTTAGCTTCTTCATCACCATCTAAAATCCTTTTTGCTAAATCTAATTCTTGGTCAAATGTTAAAAGTGGTATTCTTCCTATTTCTCTTAAATACATTCTAACGGGGTCATCTACATTAATTCCTTCATAGCTTGTCTCTGTTATTTCATCTAATTTAAGATATTCAACCTCTTTTAAATCTTCTATATCTGGTTCTTCATCATCTAAATCATCACTTAAGTTTACACCTAGTTCTTCAAAAGCATCAAAAACTTTATCAATTTGATCGGGATTAACATCATCTAATTCTTTTGCTAAATCTCCATATGTTATGCTTCCTTGTTCTTTTGCCTTTTTTAGGATTTTACTTACTTTCTCTTCTTTTATTTTATCATTATTTTTCGCTACTTCTTCACTTGATTTTTCAGTTGTTTTTTCATCTTTTTCTTCAACTATTTCTAGTTGTTCATTTTCTAAATCTTTTTTATTTTTTTCTTTCTCGAGATTTTCTTCTTTTTGTTTTGCCTTTTTAGTTTCTTTTTGTTCTTTCTCTTTTTCAAGCTTCTCAATTGCTTTTTTCTTAGTAGCTTTTCTTGCTTTTTCCATTTTTTCTGTATTTTCTTCTTTTTTTGTTTTTTTATTATTTGTAGTGTTTTCTTTAGCTTCTTTTTCTGCCTTTTTACTTGTTTTCTTTTTTACCTCAGTTTCTTCTTTTTCTACTAATTCTTCTTTTTTTCTTGGCATTAAAATTTCACCCCTACTTAATTTTTGCTAACCTAATAATAATATTACTTAGCTCTTTTTCTAAATCCCTTTTTTGTTCATCTTCTATATTAGTTTCTAATAATTCTATAATTTCAAATTTTCTTTCATTTAGCTTGTCTTTTTCGTAACTTTGCATTATATCATCTATAGCTTTTTCTATATTGTCTATTTCATAATCATCAGCTAAAATAGCTGTTATATGATTTTGCTCCTCTTCACTTAAATTATCTAATATACTATTGATATTATTATTTTCTTTTTCAAATTCTTCATACAATTTTTGATAAATTTTTTGATTTAATTCATCTTTAAAATCCTCTTGTTTCAAATTCTGTTTTATAATCTGAAAAATATTTAAGTCTCCCATAAGTAAAATTGCAAGAACGGTATTTTCTCTTTTTCTTATAGCTTCTGGTATTTCTTTATTTTCTATCTTTTTGTGTCTTATAACCGGTTTTACTTTTTCTAAAACTTTTTCACTATTGTTTGATTTATATGTTAGTTTATTCACTTCTGCATATATTGCTTCTTTAGAAATATCATATTCTTTAGCTATTTTTTCTACATAAATTTCTTGTTCTATTGTATTATCTACTTTAGATATCAATTTTGCAATTTCATTTAAAAATTTAATTTTATCATTTGTATTATCAAGATTTAAATCTTTTTTTAATACTTTAACTTTAAACTCAATAACTGAAATTGCTTTATCAATTAAAGCCTGAAATCTTGCATTTCCATATTTTATGATGTACTCATCTGGGTCTTTTGCACCTTCCATTTGAAGTATTCTTATATCACATCCCATGTTTTGTAAAATATCTAAAGCTCTTATTTTTGCAGTTAAACCTGCTTCATCTGAATCAAAACTTAATATTATTTGTTCAGAATTTTTTCTAAGTAACCAACCTTGGTTTTGAGTTAATGCTGTTCCGAAGTGGTGCTACTACATTTGTTATTCCTCTTTGATGGAGTGAAATAACATCCATATATCCTTCTACAATTAGAAGTTTTTTTGTTTCACCTTTTTTAGCAACATTAAGTCCAAATAAGTTTCTTCCTTTACTATACACTATATTTTCGGGAGAATTAATATATTTAGGTTTAGAATCATCTAAAACTCTTCCTCCAAAAGCTATTACTCTACCTCTTGCATCACAAATTGGAAACATTAATCTATTTCTATATCTGTCTATGTATCTTCCATTATCATTTTTATTAACTAATCCTGATTCTAAAATTTCTAAATCTTGAAATCCTTCTTTTCTTAAAGCTTTATATAATTCGTCAAACTTTCCTGAAAATCCTAATCTAAATGACTTCAATGTTTCATTTGTTAATTTTCTTTTCTTTATATATTCTTGAGCTATTTTAGATTCTGGTTTATATAAGTTTTTATGATAAAACTGTGCTGTAAATTCATTAACTTTATATACTTTTGCCTTTAGCTCTTCTCTTTTAGAATCTTGATTATTTTCTAATGTTGGAAGTTGTATATTAGATCTTTCTGCTAAGGTTTGCACAGCTTCTACAAAGCTAATTCCTTCTATTTTAGTTAAAAATGTAAACACGTTTCCGCCTACACCGCAACCAAAGCAATGAAATATTTGTTTATCTGGTGAAACTGAAAAAGAAGGTGACTTCTCATTATGAAATGGACATAATCCAAAAAAGTTTCTTCCGCTTCTTTTTAAATGCACATATTGTGATATTATATCTACTATATCATTTGTTTGTCTAACTTCGTCAATGATTTCATCACTATATCTTGGCATTTTTTCCTCACTTTCTTTCAAAATATTTCAAATAAATATACACATATATTTTATTCGACGTGTTTTACATAAATCCTTCTTTAGTCTTTAAAAAAACTAGTATTGTTTTCATATTTATAATTTTCAAAACCAACACTAGTTAACTGATTTATTCCATATTCATAATTTTGTTATCTAACTTGTTTACCATTTTTGCATATGCTATCCATTCCTTTGATATTTTTTTAGTTATTTCACGATTTGTTTTATACTTCATTTTATGTTCTAAACTTGACCAAAAATCCATTGCCATTGTTCTTATTTGTACTTCAACTTTTACATAAATTATGCTTTGAGATAAAACCACTGGAACACCTAATACCAAATGATATGCTGAGTATCCACTCTTTTTAGGATTTGTTATATAATCTTTTTCTTTTATAGTTTTAATTCCTGGTAATTTTTGTATCATATTTTTTATTGAAAAAATATCTTTTTTCAATGGACATATTACTCTTATTCCTGCTATATCATTTATATTTTCTACCATATCTTTGTATGTACATTCTAATTCTTTATCTTTCATTTTTTTCATAATACTATTTGGTGTTTTTATTCTTTTATTTATATGGTCTATTAAATCATAATCATAAAATAATTTAAATTCATCTTTAATTATTTCGATTTTTGTTTCTAATTCCTTTATTGCCATTTTATAAATAAACATTAATTTTTCAAACTTTTTATCATTTTTTTGAATTTTTTTATCATAATCTATAAAATTCTTAATTTTAATTAAATCTGTAACTTCATTTTCCATAATAATATCTTTTTATATTCTCCTTTGTTTTATTATATTTTGTATATTATATTTTTATTGTTACTTTCTTATATTTTCTTTGTGAATTCTGTGTGAAAAAAATTTAATAATCTTGTACTTTTTTATTTATATTATATCACGAAAACAATTTTACAGTTTTGAACCTTTGTTTTGTTCGAAAAAGAAAGCAGAATTTAATTAAAAACTCTGCTTTCTAAATTTGTTTAATTCTTAGCTTCTCCATTATAAATTGTGCCTTCTTTTATACATGCATTAATTCTTCCAATTAATGCATAATCATCGCTTGATATATATTTTTCTTCCTCGCTTTTTGAAATTTTAGCAAGCGTTATATTTTTTGTTTTTTCTATCCCAAAACTATTGTTTGAATCAGTAATTGTTTCATCAGAATTCAATTTTAATCTTAATTGTCCTTTTGCAGTTCCTAATGATAAATCATTACCATGCCTAAATAATTTGTTCAGAATAATCGTGTCATTGTCCAATATATAATTTCCTAAAATTGCTTGTCCAATTACTCCCTCATGAGAATAATTAAAAGTTCCATCTTCATAAAGGTATAATATACATTCTATATCAAAATTTTCTCCATTCAATTGGTCTTGTGTAGTATATTTATACACACCTTTTACATCTTTGTATGAATATAATTTTTGATTTTCTTGTTGAGCTATATTTGATTTACTAGGTTCTTTTACATTTGTTTCCATAGTTGTTGAAATAGTATTTTGTACGTTACTTATAACATTTTCTAAACTATTAACTTTAGCATTTAATTCATTAGATTTTTCTTCTGCTAAAGCTTTTTCATTATATGCTCTAAATATAAAGTATCCCATAACAGCAATTACTATTATTGCAAGTATTAAAAAAAATGTTGACATACTAACTTTTATTGGTTCCTTTTTTTCCATCTATTTCACCTCTTTTCTTTTGTAGATTTTAGATATTAAAATTATATCTAATTATCTATTTTTTGACAATAGATTTTTTCATTTTTTACTTAAAATTTCTATTCTAGAGTTAGTACTATTATTTTTTGAAAATATATAAATAAAAAACATATATAATAGTCTATTAAACTACTATATATGTTTTACTTTTATTTAAATCTTTTAATCAATTCTTCTAAAGTAATGTTTTCTTTTTCTCCTGTTTTTGTATTTTCAAGTTCTAAGTTTTCACCTTCTGTTTTATCTCCTAAAACAATTAGATATGGCGTTCCTAATACTTTACAATCTTTTATTTTAGCTCCTATATTTAAATTTTCTCTGTCATCTAGAATAGCATTTATTCCTTCACTTTGTAATGTTTCATAAATTTTATTTGCCATTTCTACTTTTTCTTCATTATCCATTTTAGGTATAATTTGAACTTTATATGGTGCAATTGTTTCCGGAAGTGAGAATCCACATGGTCCCCATTTAGGATCATTTATTAAACATTGTTCATAAAGAGCTGCAACTGTTCTACTTACTCCTATTCCATAACATCCCATATAATATAGAGCTTCTTTTCCTTCTTTATCAGTATATTTTCCATTCATCATTTCAGAATATCTTGTTCCTAATTGAAAAATATGTCCTAATTCCATAGTTCTTATTTCTTTGAAGCTTGATATATCTTCTATTCCATATTCTTCTTTTAAGTATTCTTCATAATTTTCTTTTTCTAAAACTTCTGTATTTAATCCAATACCTGTTGTTTCATCATATAAAATTTTATCTTCACCTTGTTCAGAAATTAGCATAAACTCTTCTGATTTTTTTCCACCCATATCTCCATTATCTGCAACTATTGGAATTACTTTCATTCCAATTCTTTCAAATATTTCTAAAAATGCTGCTCTTAAATTTTGATATGATTTTACCATTCCTTCTTCATCTATATCAAAGCTATATGCATCTAGCATTGGAAATGCTTTTCCTCTTAATAAATATCCTCTTGTTCTTATCTCGTTTCTAAATTTTTCTCCAATTTGATAAAATGTTACAGGTAAATTTTTATATGATTTTAATTTTTCTCTTGCAAACTCAAGCATTGCTTCTTCACCTGTTGGTGCTAAACAAAATGTTCCTTTGTTTGATTCTGTAATAAGCATTGTTCCACCATCTACATAATGGTCATATCTTCCTGAATTTTTCCATATTGTATCTGGTTGTAATGTTGGAAGTAATACTTCTATACATCCATATTTATTTAATGTTTCTACTATAATTTGTTCTACTTTTCTTCTTACTAATAATGGAACTGTATTATATCCAAATAATCCTGCTCCATATTGAACTAATTGTCCAGTTTGAAGTAAAATACTTTGCCCTGGATACATTTCATCAATATTATTTAATTTTACTGTTCCCATTCCTGTTCCGTGATAATTTCATATAAATCCTTCTTTCATTTTTTTATTTTTCTAATTTTTTACACTGTCTTAATTTGGAAAATAATTTAGTAAATTTCTAGGCAAACAAGTGTGGAGAATCCGAGGCGTGCTTTTTGCACGTCGCAGGATTTCCAAACGCAGTTTAACAACGAAATTTGCAAATTATTTTTCAAATTACCCTTCACTTTCGGGGGAAGGAGCCTCGCTTTGTTCCTCAATCAAGTCATCTATTACAATTTGTTTATTTTCATCTAGTTTATATCTTGGAAGTTCTGGTAATTCTTCCAATGAATTGTACCCAAACATTCTTAAGAAATCTCCCGTTGTTTTATATGACATTGGTTTGCCTGGCAAGTCTATCTTTCCAGATTCTTCAATTAATCCATACTCTAATAGTTTATATACACATGCATCTGCTGAAACTCCTCTTATTGCTTCTATCTCTGCTCTTGTTATTTTAGGATTATATGCAATAATTGATAATGTTTCTAATGCTGCATTTGATAAATTAGGCTTACTTCTTTTATCAAGTATTGGATATATATATTCATATAATTCTTTTTTAGTACATAATTGATATGAATTTTCTATAGATATTAATTCAATTCCTCTATCTTCCTTTTTATATCCTTCTTGCATACTTTTTATAATACTATCTATGTCTTCAGCTGGTATTTCTAATGCTAGAATTAATTCATTTTTTGTTACTGGTCTTCCTGCTGCAAAAAGTATTGCTTCTATTATTGATTTCTTTTGATTAATTTCCATTTTTCAATCATTCCTTCAAAATTTCTAACTACTATATTATGTCAAAAAAGTCTTAATATGTCAATAATTTAGTAGATTTTCTTGCACTTTTTATTATTATATGTTATATTAAAAAAAAGAGTTTCGGAGGTACCATTATGGATGAGAAAAAAAATATAGAGGTTGTTTCTGGAGATGGTTCTAACTTAGATATTTCACCTGTTTATGAGCATTTAAACGAATCTACTCCTAAAAGTTCAGATGAAAAACCTAAAAATATAGTAATACCACAGGAAAAACCTAAAAAAGAAGAAAAGGAAAGCCAAGAAAATAACGAAGATGCAGAAAAGAAGGAAAATTAAATCCTTCTTTTTAATTATTCATATTATAATCATGATTTATATAATTTAGATTATATATCATAATAAAATTTTAATTCGTAAAATATTTGACTTTTTCCATAAATTTGTATATAATATAGATAGAAAATAAGAGCCACAGACAATGTGTGCTACCTAATTAATTAGATTACACCACAAAGCTCGGCGAAAGCGTATGTGGTGTTTTTTATATTTCTTTATCAGTCCACATTATGTACAAAATACACAATAAGGCGATATTTATGGTTATTGATAACATTAATCCTATTATTAGGAACAGTAAAAATTCTACCATAAGCATTCACCTCCTCACTCTCAACATCTGCTGAGGATTAGAGGTAACACACACATCTGCTTTAATCTCATTTCTATCTGTTCATACTATACTATATTTCCTATAAAGAATCAAGTAGCCAGAACAAGTTTTTTGTAAAATATTTCTATTTTTTATTGACGTTCTATGTCCTATAATATTAAATATAATTAATGAAAAATAAAAACATTAATATGTTGTATAGATAGTATAAAAATTAATTTAAAAGTAGAAAGCAATTTCTACTTTTTTGTATTGACATTAAACTATTTTAGGCATATACTAAATCCGTAATATAAAAAGAAAAAAGGAGGCATTATCAATATGGATAACATGATAGAAATTAGATGGCATGGTAGAGGTGGCCAAGGTGCAAAAACAGCTTCACTTTTACTTGCAGATGCTGCTTTCAACACAGGAAAATACATTCAAGGTTTCCCTGAATATGGTCCTGAAAGAATGGGAGCACCTATTACTGCATATAACAGAATAAGTAACAAGCCAATTACTATCCATAGTAATATCTATGAACCAGATTATGTAGTTGTAGTAGATGACACTCTTCTAGAGGTTGTTGATGTAACAGCTGGTCTTAAAGAAGAAGGTGCAATTGTAATTAATACAACTAAATCTGCAGATTATTTAAAAAGTGTTTTAAAAGGTTACAAAGGAAATGTTTACACAATTGATGCAAGAAAAATTTCTGAAGAAGCTTTAGGAAGATATTTCCCAAATACTCCTATGCTTGCAGCTATTGTTAAAGTAAGTGGAATTATGACTGACGAAGCATTACTTGAAGACATGAAAGGTTCTTTTAAACACAAATTTGCTAAAAAACCAGAAGTAATTGATGGTAATATGAAAGCATTAGAATTAGCATTAAAGGAGGTTAAAAAGATATGACAAATATAAACCCAAATACTCCTATGGAGAAAATGACTCCAGGTGGTGATATTTATACTGCCGGAAATGCAAGAGAATTTAAAACTGGTGATTGGAGAAGTATTAAGCCTATTTTTATCTCAGAAAAATGTAAACAATGTGGTTTGTGTTTCCCAGTTTGTCCTGATGATGCAATCCCAGTAAATAAAGAATGTAATAGAGAAGATTTTGATTATGATTATTGTAAAGGATGTGGCGTATGTGCTAAAGTTTGCCCATTCGGAGCAATTGAGATGAAGGAGGAATAAGATACTATGAGTATAAGAGAAAGATTAAGTGGTAATGAAGCAGCAGCAACTGCTATGAAACAAATTAATCCAGATGTAGTAGCAGCATTTCCTATTACTCCATCTACAGAGATTCCTCAATATTTTTCAACATTTGTAGCAAATGGAGCAGTAGATACTGAATTTGTTGCAGTAGAAAGTGAGCATAGTGCGATGTCAGCATGTATTGGTGCTGAAGCTGCTGGATCAAGAGCAATGACAGCTACATCTGCAAATGGGTTATCATTAATGTGGGAAATGATTTACATAGCATCAAGCTTAAGATTACCAATTGTTTTATCATTAGTAAATAGAGCTGTATCTGGACCATTAAATATTCACAATGACCATTCAGATGCAATGGGTGTTCGTGATAGTGGTTGGATAATGTTATTTTCAGAAAATAACCAAGAAGCATATGATAATACTTTAATGGCACATAGAATTGCAGAACATAAAGATGTAAGATTACCATTAATGGTATGTCAAGATGGATTTATTACTTCTCATTCTATTGAAAATATAGAATTAGAAGAGGATGAAAAAGTAAAAGAATTTGTAGGAAAATATGAACCAGAACATTATTTATTAAATCAAAATGAACCAATTGCTGTTGGTCCTTTAGATGTTCAGCCTTATCTATTTGAACACAAAGTTCAACAAGCTGATGCAATGAGAAATGCAAAAAAAGTTATTTTAGAAGTATCAAAAGATTTTGAAAAAATGACTGGTAGAAAATATGGATTATTTGAAGAATATAAATTGGATGACGCAGAAGTTGCAATCGTTTGTATGAACTCTACTGCTGGTACTACAAAATTTGTAGTAGATAGTTTAAGAGAAAAAGGAATTAAAGCAGGATTATTAAAGATTCGTGTTTATAGACCTTTCCCAGGAGAAGAAGTTGCACAAGCTTTAAGTCATGTGAAAGCTGTAGCTGTTTTAGATAAATCTGATTCACTAAATGGTATTGGTGGTGCTTTATTTGAAGATGTAACAAGTTCTATGTTTGTAAATCAAGTAAATGTTCCTACTGTAAACTATGTTTATGGAATTGGTGGTAGAGATACTAAAGCAGATGATATTGAAAAAGTATATGAAGATTTATTAGAAATATCAAAAACAGGAAGCGCCGATAATCCTTATAGATATTTTGGTGTAAGAAAGGAGGCTGAATAAAATGCCTTATAATGTAAAAGATATAGTAGCAAATAAGCCTTCAAGATTTACAGCAGGACACAGAATGTGTGCTGGATGCGGAGCTCCTCCAGCTGCAAGAATGGTAATGAGAGCTTTAAAACCAGAAGATCATGCAGTAGTAGCTGGTGCAACTGGATGTATGGAAGTTTCAACATTTATCTATCCATATACTGCATGGACAGATTCATTTATACATACAGCATTTGAATGTGCTGGTGCAACATTATCTGGAGTAGAAGCTGCATATGTTTCTCTTAAAAAACAAGGAAAATTAGATAATACAACTAAATTCATCGCCTTTGGTGGAGATGGTGGAACTTATGATATAGGAATTCAAAGTTTATCAGGAGCTATGGAACGTGGACATGACATGGTTTATGTATGTTATGATAATGGTGCTTATATGAACACTGGTATTCAACGTTCATCTGCAACACCTAAATTTGCAGATACAACAACATCACCAGCTGGTAAAGTTATTCCTGGTAAAATGCAATCTAGAAAAGATTTAACTAAAATCATGGTAGGTCATCATATTCCTTATGTTGCACAAACTTTAGGTTATATGAATTTCAAAGATCTTTATGAAAAAGCTGAAAAAGCAATTTATACAGAAGGCCCTGCATTCTTAAATGTTATGGCTCCATGTCCTAGAGGATGGGGATATCCAACAGATATGTTAATGCAAATAAATAAATTAGCAGTTGAAACTTGCTATTGGCCATTATACGAAGTAATTGACGGTAAATATAAAATCAATTACAAGCCTGCTAAAAAATTACCAATTGAAGAATTCTTAAAACCACAAAAAAGATTTAGACATATGTTCTTACCAGGTAATGAATGGATGATCGAAGAATTCCAAAAAGAAGTAGACGCAAGATGGCAAGAACTTTTAGATTTAGAGGAAATAACTAATAAAGAGTAATATTTATATAATACAAAAAAGCACCCTAATGGAAGGTGCTTTTTTGCAAAACCTCACTGTATATGACAGGAGGATTTAATCAACGTATTTAAATCTTGAATTTCGTGGGTAATTTCCCGCATTCTTTGCTGGTCAACCCCCACAACCTTAGGTACGCCTAATACCTTGAATTTAAATTTCATGAACTTTGAATATCTGTTATCCAAAGTAGCATATTCCTCCTCAAGTTCCTTAATTCTTAATGTGATAATTTCTTTGAGCTCTTTTTTTATTTTCTTGATCCGAGCTCTCTCTTGCTCCCACTCTTCATTGTTCCACATTAGAGCGGTAACTTTTTTCATCGAAGAATAACTTTCGTTTAAATCACGAATTAATTCTTTAATTCTTTGTTCATTTGTCATAATAGCCTCCTGTATATACTGTAAGTTTTCAATGTACTCACTCAAAAGAGCGCTTCATGGGCTCATTCCCACTCATATATATATTATATCACGTTATGTTGACTTTTTCAAATTTATCTATACTATTTCAATTCTAATTTTTTTGAATTTTTAATATATGCAATTAAAACACTTATCAATGTAAAAACTTCAAAAATAATAGCAACATATGATTTATAAGCAATTGCATATATTAGCCAACAAACTGCCGCTATAACTCCTATAACTCTGATGTTATCTTCATTATTATCTATAAAAGATATAATAACAACTATTGATGCTATAATAGGAAATATAGAAAAGAAATTTTGAAATGTTATTATATTAATTATAAAAATAGCTAATATACAAGCTACAGAAATAAATAATTCATTTCCTAACTTATATTTTTCAAAAATATATATTGATATCAATGCTACTAATCCAATCAAATTACATATAGCACCTGTAATACCATTTAATAAATAATAATGAATTGTAAAAAATACGTATGCTATTATTTGCATAAATAATATTTGTTCTTTTTTCTTTTTATAATAACTTAACGCTAATGTACTATAGCCTATTGCTCCAATACCTTGTATTAATAAAGTATTAATCATTTGTAATACCATTCCTTTCCCATATAAATATATATTAAATTATATAATATTAGACTGATAATTTCAACTAATTATCAGCCTTTTTTCTACATTATAACCTCAATAGTATAGATATTTCTTTTTCCATCAAGTTTAATTTTATTTTCTACTTCTTTTCCATTTACAATTACTTTTGTCACACCTGTGTTCTTACCTTCTGGATTTAATACTTGAATATTATAAATACTTTCTTTATATCTATATTGAATTTGATATTCTTTCCAATCTTTGGGAATACATGGCTCTATTTTTAAATATCTATCTTCTATTTTTAGTCCTAATAAATATTCAATTCCTGCTTTGTAATACCAGCTACTAGAACCTGTATACCAAGTCCATCCTCCTCTTCCAGCTAAGTTACTAGCTCCATATACATCTGCTGCAATTACATATGGTTCTACTCTATATTTATTACTAGCTTCTTTTGTTCTACTATGCTCAATTGGATTAATCATTCTAAATATTTCTCCAGCCTTATCTCCAAATCCTAGCATTGCTTCAGCAATAATTACCCAAATTGCACCATGTGTGTATTACCGTTGTAGCCGTTTTTTGCGAAGCAAATTTACGGATACACGGATGCAGTGGAGCCCAAAATCCGAAGGATTTTGAAATAGGCGTAACTGCGGTCTTACTTTCTATGCCTACACAGCCTTTTTCTCATAAATCTTTTTAGCTACACTAAAATTATTATTTAATTCTTGTAGTGGCTTAAAGTTGAAATAAATATCAACCTGTTTGTCACTATGAATTTCTATTCTTTCTATAAATTCTCTAATTATTTCTTTAGTAGGATTTTTTATTTTCAAAAATTCTTCTACTAAATTATCTAATCTACTTTTATTCTTATCTGTTTTATTTTCTCCAAATAATTCTTGTTCAAATTCTTTTACCCCTTGTTCATAACTTTTCACAATTTCTTTTATTCTATTTGCATTTTTCATATATTCTTCAAGTGATATAATA
>Ga0326514_10001614_pt1 | contig 14618 bp, 10 predicted proteins | sample 3_2548_0518_D_FD_203653 | JGI IMG/M metagenome (GOLD analysis project Ga0326514, IMG submission 203653) | Bovine rumen microbial communities from UC Davis, California, United States - 3_2548_0518 | ecosystem: Host-associated > Mammals > Digestive system > Stomach > Rumen | place: USA...
AAAGACAACATGCATTACTTTCCGTTTAGAACAATTGTATAGGAGGAAACAATATGAGAACAGTTTGGGACGCAATTGGCGAAAAGCTTTACTCTACTGGCGTAGATAGAGGAATGCTCTACGTTGCTGCCGGCAACTGGTATGGTACAGGCCATGGTTGGAATGGTCTTGTTAATGTAACTGAGAAACCATCAGGTGGTGAAGAGAATAAGCAGTATGCCGACAACATTAAGTATCTGTCCCTGTTGTCCAAAGAAGACTTTGGTGCAACTATCGAGGCATTCTACTCTCCAGCAGAGTTTGATGTCTGCGATGGTACAGCTGAAATTGCATCTGGCGTAAAAATCGGTCAGCAGGATCGTAAGGGATTTGCATTCTCTTACAGAAGCAAAATTGGTAATGATGTTGAAGGAAGCGATTACGGTTATGAAGTTCATATCGTATATGGTTGTAAAGCATCTCCAACAGAGAAATCCAAAGCAACAGAGAATGAGTCTCCGGAAGCACCTACACTTAGCTGGGAGGTAACAACAACTCCAATTCCAATGCCTGGAAATGCTAAACCAGCTTCCCATTTATGGGTATCCACACTTGGTACAGGTGTTACCGATGAGAAGATGAAACAGCTTGAAGACATGCTGTATGGTACAGATGCTGTTACAGCAGATCCAGAGCATAACATCGAAGCTCACGAAGCAACAGATCCTATCTGCCCTACACCACAGCAGATTGTTGATATCTTCGGTGCTGTTAACCAGAACAACGCAGGTTAATAAATCTGTAGAATATGCAATGCCCCCGGAGGTTCGATTCCTTTCGGGGGTCTTATAGAAAGGACGAAAACACTATGTTTACAAGAACAATTAAATGCAAAGATTTCAATGGAAATGAAAGAGAGCAGTCTTTCACTTTCGGATTTTTAAAACATGAACTTATCGATCTTGAATGGAGAACACCAGGTGGCCTTGAGGCTATGTATAAGAGAATCATCGAGACTCAGGATGGTGAAAAACTTGCTGACGAGTTTAGAAGACTGATCGTAATGTCTTACGGTGTTAAAACACCAGACGGTACTCGCTTCGTTAAGACACCAGAAGTTGTTCAGGCATTCACACAGACAAAGTTCTACGATGAACTGTATACAGAATTAGCTACCAATAGTGATTCCGCTGCAAAATTCGTAAATGGTATCTTCCCTAAAGATGAAATTGAAGCAATCAGAAAAGATCACGAGAAAGCTGTTAAAGCTGGTATCGCTCCAGTAGTTACAGAAGTACCTGCAGTTGCTCAGCCAGAACTTCCGGTTGCAGCACCACAGGCAAATCCTAACGTTGGAGTTGATCCGATTACTGGTACTCCACTGTAATGATCGAAATCGACATTGAGGAACGCGAGCTCTTTGACGATAGTAGAAACCTTTTCATAAACATAAAGGGTGGACATTATCGTCTAGAGCACTCGTTGCTCGCAGTTTCAAAATGGGAAGCAAAATACAAAAAACCTTTCTGTTCTCCAGAAGAAAAAACTCCAGAAGAGATTATCGATTATATGTCAATGATGAATATCGATGATACCTTTATGGATGTAAGAGGATTAAAAAATGAGCAGATTATAAAAATTCACGATTACATCGAGGATAAAAGAACTGCCCAAAAATTCAAAAGCGATTCAAACGGAAAGTCTAATACTGGATATTCAAAAGAGATAATTACATCAGAGCTTATCTATTATTGGATGTCCGCGTTGCAGATACCGTTTGAGGCTGAAAGATGGAACTTTAATAGGCTAATAGCGCTTATACGTTTAGCATCCATTAAGAATGCTCCTGAACAGAAAGAAACGAAAGCGGAAGCATTAAAGAGAACTAGAGAAACAAACTTGGCTATGCGTGCTAAGTATGAAAAGAAAAAATAAGGAGAACGCCAATGAAAGCAAAAGAAGTATTTTTGCATGCTTTGTCTTTAGTTGGGACACCGTACTTCTACGGCGCAAAGAACTTCCCATTAAGTGAAGCATTCATGCAACAGATGCATAAACAGTATCCAAAGACTGTTACGCTATCTTATATGGCGAAAGCCAGAAGAAAGAAAATGATTGGCCGCAAGTGTATCGACTGTAGCGGCGTATTCACAGATGCAACTGGCATTCAGTGGGGTTCATCTCAGATGTACTCCAGAGCACAGAAGAGACTGTCTGTAAAAGAGTATCAGAAATGGGCTGATGGCGTTGTTGTATGGCGTCAAGGTCATGTAGGCGTATTTGGATGGTTAAACGGAAAGTCGGTTGTAGTTGAAGCTAAAGGCATTGACTATGGCACGGTGATCTCACCGTTTAAGCCATCTCAATGGACATATGGTCTTACATTTGACTTCTTACAGTATGAGTATGCACAGGAAGTAGTTAACAAAGCTTCTAAGCAGGCAAATCCATACAAGGAGCCAAAGATCGTTGTTACTTCCAAAGCTCAGGCTAGAAAGAAGAAAATTACTCAGTATGCATGTAAAGGAAACGATGCTTTCTGGGTTCAGTTTGAGTTGAAAGAAGCAGGATACGATATCGCAGTTGATGGCGACTTCGGTCTTAAATCATTGAAAGCTTTGATCGATTTCCAGAGGTCTTCCAAACTTACTCAGGATGGCCTCTGCGGAGCAAATACTAGAAAAGCTTTGAAAGGCTAGGGATTTCAAAATGAGTATAACTTTTAGTCATAAAGGAGACTTCAGCAAGACGATTAAGTTTTTGAATAAGCTTCAGAAGAAAAGTTATCGTAACATTTTAGAAAGATATGGCCATATTGGCGTTGAAGCACTAAGAGCGGCTACCCCTGTTGATACAGGTTTGGCAGCCTCCTCTTGGTACTTTGATATCGAAGACAATGGCGAGACATCAACTTTATCCTGGGGCAACTCGGATATTGAAGGCGGATGTAATGTCGCTATATTGATAGATAAAGGACACGCCACTAAACGTGGTACTTGGGTTCCAGGCTACAATTTTATTGAGCCAACCCTTGACCCGATACTTGAACAATTGAAAGATGCTGTCTGGAAGGAGTATATGTCATGAGTAAGACAACCTACATTGATGAACGTGTAGTAGAAATGAAGTTTGACAATGCTGACTTCCAAAAGAAGACGGCTGAAACAATGTCAACTCTTGAAAAGCTTAAGAAGTCTCTTAACTTAGATGGCTTTAAAGGCTTAAAAAATGTTAGTGATGCCGCTAAGAATTTTGACTTATCTGGAGCAAACAAATCTATTGAAGAATGCTCAAATAAGTTTTCGGTATTAGAAATTGCAGGTGTGACAGCAATTGCAAGGATTACATCTTCGGCAATGGATATGGGCGCTAGACTTGTTAAGTCAATGTCTATTGATCAGGTAACAGCTGGTTTTGATAGATATGCCCAAAAGACATCTGCAGTTCAGACTATTATGGCGGCAACAGCTAAAGACTTTAGTAATACCGCTGAACAGATGGAAGTTGTAAATGGCCAGCTGGAAGAACTTAGCTGGTTTACCGATGAGACATCATACTCATTTACAGATATGGTATCGAATATCGGTAAGTTTACATCTAACAATGTTAAGTTGAACGATGCAGTATCGGCTATGCAGGGTATTGCGACATGGGCTGCTATATCTGGTGCTAACATTACAGATGCCAATAGAGCTATGTACAACATGTCACAGGCTATTGGTACTGGAGCGGTTAAGCTCATCGACTGGAAGTCTATCGAGAATGCTAATATGGCAACGTATGACTTTAAGAAGAATGTTGCTGATACCGCAGTTCAGATTGGTACATTAAAGAAAGTAGGCGAAGATACATATTCTACATTAAGTGGAGATGTATTCACACTTGCACAGTTTAACTCAGAACTTTCAAAGGGCTGGTTTAATTCTGAAGTACTGATCACAACATTGAACAAATATGGCGGAGCTACAAAAGTTCTGCATGAATTATATGAGCAAACTGGTCTTACCACTTCTAGAATCTTAGAGTTAGCTGAAGATTTCAAGAAAGGTGGTTTAGACATCCAGGATGTTGCTAAAGATACTGGTGCATCTGCAGAAGACCTGACGAGACTGTTTACAGAGTTAACAGATGCTCAGAATGAGCTAGGCTTAAAGGCATTCAAAGCAGCGCAGGAAGCTAAGACTTTCCAGGAAGCAATTGATGCTACTGCAGAAGCAGTTTCTTCAAAATGGATGCAAACCTTTGAACTTATCTTCGGTAACTACGAAGAAGCAAAAGTTTTATGGACAGGCGTTGCAAATGCATTATACGATTCATTCGCAGCAACTGGAGATACACGAAATGAAATCTTAGCATTCTGGAAAGAAGAAAAAGATGGAATTAGCGGAAGAAATGAATTAATCAGAGGAATGGTTAATTTGTTCAATCTGTTAGTTAAACCAATAAGAACTGTAAAGAAAGCATTAAGTGAAGCATTCAATTTCGACAACGCTAGAAAAACTGCAGATGCTTTACGTAATGCTACGAAAGCTTTTGCTGATTTCACAGAGAAGTTACAGCCAACGGAAACTGTCCTTAAAGGTATATATTTAACATTTAAGGCGTTTGCTGAAGTTGGTAAAACAATCTTCTATGTGTTCAAGGAAATAGCAACTGCGATTTTCCCATCATTAAGCTCTGTCAAAGATTTGAACGATTCGTTATTCAAAGGACTACAGTATGTCAGCGCCTTTGTCATTGTTATTTCGAGACGAATCAGAGAATCTGGAAAAGTAACAGCAGTTATTAATGCCATTGCATCAGCTTTAAAGAATGTGTTTACGATTTTAGCAAAAGTCGGAACACCGGTATTAAAAGTTGTTGTAAAAGCGATTAGCGTTTTGGCGAGTGCCATTGCGAATTTAGCTATGGTATTACAGGCAAGTGGAAATCCATTTGCTAGAATTGGCGAGTTCTTTAAACAGATGCTTGCGCAATTTGCTGGAATAGCTACGGTTGCTAAACAAGCTATTGTATCTGGATACAAAGTTGGTGCAGGTTTTATTACTGGTTTCAATAATGGAGCTGGATTCCATTCACCAATTAAACGTATTATAGAGTTCTATAAGACCATGACGTCGCAGTTCAGAGGCAACAAGAAAGTTGTCAATGAAGCCAGAAACTCCGGTAAGGAAGTTGGTACTGGTTACGTATCTGGAATGTCAAATGGATTTGAAACGCTTGGCAAAGTAATGACGGCATTTGGGCATGTAATTGCTTCAGTTGGTAAGGCTATTGTTAATGGCCTTATGATTATCGTTGCAGCAGTCGCCAAAGCCGTAAAAGCAATTATCGATTATGTAGTTAACGCATTTAAAGAGTCTGATACAGTCCTTGGCGGTTTCGCAAATCTATTTAAGCCAGTGAGCGATTCAATTCTGGATTTTATCGAGAAGCTTGGCGGCGATAGGGGTAAAATTGAGGACTTCTTTAGAAGCGTAAATAAAGGCCTTGGCGAATTTGTACAAAACTTATCCATTGGTAAGATTATGGCAATGGTATTTGGTGTAGCTTTGTTGTCCATGATTGGCAATATTGCTAAATTCACAGATACAATCACAGGCGCAATTAAGTCTACAAAAGGCCTTATCGATAATGTAAATAACATTATCAAGAAGAAATTTGTTAAGTCCTCTCCGATTGTAGACACTGCCAAAGCTATTACAATGGTTGCATTGTCATTAGCTTTATTGGCAGATGCTGGTCGAAGAGGTGGTCTTGTAGAAGCTACAATAGCACTTGGAGCAATAACTACGGTAATTGGTTTATTTGCATATGCTATTTCGAAACTTGATAAGCAGATTAAAGCCGCCGGTTTCGAATCATCGATTCCTCAGATATCTAGGTCTATGCTCATGATGGCTGGGGCTATTGGCGTTCTATCATTAGCTATTGCTGTATTATCAAGAGCTGAATTGTCAAAGCATCTTGCTGATTTAGGCCTAGCAATTGGCACCGTAGCAGTTCTTTGTGGTGTTCTAGTTGGCTCTATGAAATTACTTTCGAAATGGTCACCAGAGCTTGTAAAGAATAGCCTATCATTATTAGTAATGGCTGGCGCCGTAGCTATATTAGCAGCAGCTGTGAAAAAATTAGCAGATGTTACAATAACAGATCCGCAAGGAACATTTACTGTTCTGCTAGAATTGGTTGGTGGTTTGATAGCACTTAGCGTCGCATCGTCTAAAGTTAGTCTTAAAGGCGCTTTAGGAATCCTTGTGATTGCTGTTGCTATGAAGAAGATAGTTCCAGCAATTGACCAGATTTCCAAGATGATGCAAACCCTTGCTACAAATATTTCGAATGCGTTCAGTTCAAGTATAAATGTAGCATTGGGATGGATTGCAGCCACTGTAACATTCTTTGGAGCTTTGTTTGTATTATCAAAGACCGTAACTCCAATGCTGAATGCTATTGGTAATGCTGCCTTAGGTATAGGCGTAGGTGTTCTTGCGCTTACAATTGCGGTTAGAAGTATAAAAGACTTTGCCGAAAACACAGACGGGAAAACAATATTAAAAGCAGTCGGAATTGTCGGTGCTTTAACATTATTGATGTCTGTAGTAAATGCATTTATGTCTGGTGTTGGTAAGCGAGCTAAGGGTGAGGCTAGAACTCAATTCTTAGGTATGGCCGCTTATACTCTTGCATTCGCAGGAGCGCTTAAGATGATGGCATCTGCATTAGAACAAGTCGCCGATATACCATCAGATAGACTTAAGCCAGCAATTGGAACAATTATAGCGTTAGAAGTAATGATGACTGCTATTATGTATGCTATGAGCAAGATTGAAGGCGCTAAAACAGCAATCGCGGCAATGGTTGCTTTTGTTGGTTCACTGGCAACTTTATTAGTAGCTTTAGGCATTTTATCGCTATTCAAACCACAAGAGTTAATTGCACCAACAATTGCATTAGTCGCAGTACTTGGCGCTTTATCATTAGTGTTCAATAACTTATCCAAAGTTAAGCCTCTTAAAGCTGGAACAGTTACAGCAATGGTTGGAACTATTTTAGTTTTATCAGGGGCTCTTGTAACATTAGCGGCAATGGCTCATCAAGATATTGGAGCAGTTATTGCTGCTTGTGTTGGTATGAGCGCCGCAGTAGGTTTGTTAGCTAAATTAGTAAAGACTATTTCCTCATCTTCTGGATTGGGAAATGCAAGTACAGCTAAGAATAAAGCTATAATGCTACTTACAATTACTGGAGTAATTGTTGCTCTTGGTGGAGCCATGACAGTAATGGCGTCGCAGTCAAAGACATTTGAAAAGATATTAGCCGCTGGCGCAGCAATGTCCGGTGCTTTACTCGCTCTTTCAACAGCAGTTTATATTCTTGGACAGATTAAACCACCTAAAGATTTTGGCATGGTTTTAGTTGCTGTTGGGGTTATGACTGCTTGTATCATAGGACTTGCTGGTGCTGCAGTGATATTGTCAGGCGTCGACGTTGAAGCATTTGCTTCTAATATGAAAACGTTAGGCATTGCTATTGGAATTTTCTCAGGAATAGTTTTAATCTTAGGAGCAGCGGCAAATTTCTTACCAGCTATCGTACCTGCAATGTTAGCTTTTTCTACAGTACTAGGAAGCCTTGCCATTACAATGGTTTCATTTGGTGCAGCAGTATTAATAGCATCTGTAGGTTTTGGAATTATAGGCCAGACGTTGACTCTATTACAAGGCATCGACCTTGTTTCTTTAGGATTAGGATTAGGCGTCATTGGAGCGTCTATGATGGTTCTTGGATTAGCAAGTGCAGGAATGATACCAGCTGCAGCAGGTATTGCCGCCATCGGTGCAGCAATATTAGTATTATCAGCGGCAGTTGGATTGTCTGTTAAAGTCCTAGAAGGATTCGGAGTTACAGCTACTAAATTCGTAGGTTTCTTAAAAGGAGTCGTAGCTAGTATTGGTGGTTTCGTAGGAAAGATTAAATCTTTCTTCTCTGATATTGCCAAGACAATGGGTATTGGTTCTGCGAAACTCGAAGTTATTGCTGAAGCATCCGGTGAGAATATCGGTAGCGGATACGAAACTGGTTTCCGTGAAGGTGCTCAATGGCATTCACCACCGAAGTGGCTTGTTAAATTCTTATCAGATGCTGGCTATACTCTGAATAACGACTGGACTGTATCTAAAGCCGCTGCTGAAAATGGCAAAAAAGCTGGTAATAGCTGGGGCATGAGTATCTGGAATTCTCTAAGTACTTGGCTCAAAGATATTATCGCTAAAGCTGGAGAAGCATTAGGCGGTCTTGGCGACGTTGCAAATAATCTATCTGGTTTATCAGATGGAATACAATGGGCATCTGAAAAAGCAAAAGAGCAAGCATCAACATATGGCACATGTACATCTGCAATGATGGCGTACCAAAAAGCTGGAAGAGCTGTTGACAGAACGACCCAAAGCACCACATCTTCTATAAATGACGAGATCAATAGTCTTATAGATTTTGATGATGTAGGCTTAGATGTAAATGATATGCTTAAGCAGAATCAAGAAGAAATGGAAAAGCTTACCGAGTCCATGGATACTGCTGGAGGATCTGCAGGAGGTCTTGGCGAAAGTTTAGATGGAGCTGGTGGTTCTGCTAAGAAATCTTCCGATAAGGTTAAAGAACTATCCGATACCATCAAGTCTGCTTGTGATGTTCTTGGAGCATTCAAATCTGCAGCGGCTTCTGATCCATTTGGTGAAGTTACCAATTCAATGGATAGCATGATTAAACCTGACAAGTTGTTAGGCGATATGAAAGCTCAGAATAAAGTCATTGAAGGTTGGATGGATGGTATTCAGCGTCTTATTAAACGAGGCGTTTCTAATAAGTTAATTAAGTACTTAGAAGAAATGGGCGTTGAGGGACGTTACAAAGTTCAGGCATTTGTCGACATGACTGAGGAACAGCTACAGGAAGCAGAAGCTAATTTCGAAAAGCTTATGAATCCTAAAATTGATTCTCAGCGTATGATTGATTCTATGCAACAGCAGTTAAATGCTGTTAAAGAATGGGCCGCTAATATTCAGACTTTGGCTCAAAGAGGAATCAACCAGCCTATGCTTGAAGAACTTCAGAAACTCGGTCCAAGCGCTGCAGGTGAGATTCAGGCATTTGTTAATATGACAGATGAACAGTTACAGCAGGCAACTGCACTGTATGCTGAATCCCTGACGATGCCAACAGATTTGGCCAACATGATTTATGGTTCATATGCTGAAACTGGTGATATGACTATGACCGGCTTACAGGTTGGTGTTACGAAGAACAGAAAGAAGGTCACAGACGCTATTGGTTCAGCATGTATGGCTGGTGTTGAAGTAGCAAGAAAAGTATTCGATATTAACTCGCCTTCAAAAGTATTCGAAGAGATGGGTAAATACGATATGCTTGGTCTTGGTGGAGGCTTTACAAAATGGGCTGGCGATGTTAACCTCACTATTATGGGTATCTGTAATGGAATCATTATTACATTTACTGCTTACATGCCGCCATCAAGATTCTACACGATTGGCGAGCAGGCAATGCAGGGACTTGTAAATGGTATTAATGCCAAAGGTGCAGAAGCTATTAATGCTGCTCGTTCTATTGCTCAGCAGTGTGCTCAGATTGTTAAGCACGAATGGGATGAAAGATCACCTTCTCATTTGATGGAGAAGTATGGTAAATTCTTTGGTCTTGGCGGTGCTATCGGTATCGATAAATCAGCTAAGAACGTTTATGATGCCGCTCACAATCTTGCATCAGGAGCTGTCGATGCAGTATCAGGAGAATTCGGACGAATTGACGAATTGGCAGACTTTAATCTGCATCCAGTCATTACGCTCGAACTTGATACAAGCAATGTTAGAAGACAGCTGAACGAGATTAACTCAATGTTCAAGAACAAAGAGTTGTACGCATCTGCAAATGTTCAAAATGAGAATGGTTCTGCCAATGCAAACGGTACTCCACAGGTTAACTTCACACAGATCAACAATTCACCTAAGGCTATATCTAGAACAGAAGTTTATAGATATGGCAATAATGCGGCATACAAGATAGGAGAGTATATCAAGAGATGATAAAGTCACTTACAGTCAAGAATCATCTTGGCAAGATTTCGAAGTATGTCTTTGGTGAGGTCGAGCCAGAGTCCGGATTTATCGTAACTGATATTAAAGGACTTGGCCCGGCTAAGGCCAACATTAATATGAACCAATTAGCGGCCTCGGATGGAAGCAAGTTCAATTCGGGACAGCTTGAAGGTAGAAACTTAGTTATTAGTGGGATATTCTCATATGCACCAACAATTGAGGATGCTCGTCTTATGTCTTATAAGGCGTTCCCCACTAATAAAAAAGTAACTATCACGATCGAAACTGATAACCGTATCGGTACTACTGAAGGATATGTAGAGTCGAACGAGCCTGAAGTTTTCAGTGAACAAGAGTCGTTTGAAATCTCGATCCTTTGTGAATCTCCTTTCTTTATTGATGATGGCCCGAATGGGGTAAAGCAGACTATGTTTGCCGGAATTGAACCATTATTCCAGTTCCCATTCGGTAACCCATCATTAACTGAAAAACAGATTGTTTTCTCAGAGATTGTAACAAAGAAGGAGAATACAGTTTATTACGAAGGTGATTCAGAAACTGGTGTTCTGATAACCATTCACGCTCTAGGCGCTGTAGGTACGATGGATATCTACAACATAAAAACTAGAGAACACATGAAAATCGACATGGACAAACTCGAAGCACTTACTGGATCAGGAATGGTCGCCGGTGATACAATTGAGATTTGTACAGTCAAAAGAAGTAGACGAGTTACGCTAATCCGCAATGGACGAAAGATTAACGCTTTAAACATTTTAGGCAAAAATCCTAATTGGTTTACGTTATCTCATGGCGATAACTTGTTCACTTTTGTAGCTGAAGATGGTGAAGAAAATTTAGTATTCACCATTAGATCACAAACAACATTTGATGGAGTATAAAAATGGAGATTTATGTATACACACCAGAACTGGTGAACATAGGTATGGTTGATACATATCAAAGTTTTATCTGGAACGACAGGTATGCTAAACCAGGAGACTTTGAACTCTTTACTCCAGTAACACAGGATCTCTTAGACTGGATGATAAAAGACTATTACTTATCTATACCAGAAAGCAATTACACAATGATTGTTGAGGAACGAGAGATCAAAACAGATACTGAAGAGGGGCCTATCATTAGAGTAGCTGGTAGGTCTCTTGAAAGTATTCTTGACAGAAGAATTATTTGGGCTCAGACGAGCATAAGCGGAAATCTTCAAAATGGGGTAAAAAAGTTAATAACTGAAAATCTGATATCGCCAAGTGATGCAAGCAGGGCGATTCCAAATTTTCAGTTTAAAGACTCAACAGACCCTGCCATTACAAATTTAACATATGAAGCGCAATACACAGGTGATAATCTGCTTGAAGTTATAGAGAAAATCTGTGAAGAGAAGAAAATAGGTTTTAGAGTATGGATTGATGAAAACAACATTATGCAGTTCGAGTTATATGCTGGCACTGACAGAAGCTACAATCAGGAAACAAATCCTTACATTATATTTTCGCCAGAATATGAGAACTTGATTAATTCTTCATTTGTCGAGAAGTATGATGAAGAAAAGAATATCGCTCTCGTAGCGGGAGAAGGACAGAATGAGCAACGTATCACAAGAACTGTAGGTAGTGGTACTGGTCTAGAAAGAAAAGAACTATATGTAGATGCACGTGACCTTCGTCAGGAAGAAGGCGAAGCGGCACAAACATACTACAATAAACTAGACACAAGAGGTAAAGAGAAGCTTAATGATAGCAAGGTCATTAAAGAATTCGATGCTGAATGTGTAACGGACGAACAGTTTATTTATGGTGAAGATTTCTTTCTAGGTGATATTGTGCAGGTTGAGAATGAATACGGTATCGGAGCATGTGCTAGAATTACTGAATTCATTACTTCTGATGAACGAGACGAATTAAAGAGATATCCAACATTTGAGATTATAGAGGAGGAGTCATAAGATGGCTTTTACATGTGGGTTCTATAACGGACCAAATAGAATGTATAATGCAGAGCAATTAAGCTCTATTTTTGACGGAATTATTTCAGATGGTATGTATAGCAACTATCGTAATTCGATGATAGTTATCGAGAGCGAGAATGATAATGAAGTCGTTGTTCAACCTGGTAGAGCATGGCTAATGCATACATGGAGTTTGGTAGATGCAAATCTTCCTATTGAGGCTCCTCAGTCTGAAGTAGTTCTGGATCGTATTGACGCATTAGTTATTGATGTAAATACAAATCCAGAAGTAAAGAACAACGAAATTACCTGGGTACAAGGTACACCAGCGTCTAAAGATCCGAAAAGACCGGCACTATTAAACGAAGAATTTCATAAACAATATCCTCTCTGCTATGTATACAGAGCAGCAGGTACAACTTCTATTACCCAAGCTAACATCACCAATGCGGTAGGTACTTCTGAACTTCCCTTTGTTACAGGTATTATTGACACAATCAATACCGATCAGCTTATCCTTCAGTGGGAAGCTCAATGGGAAACCTTCATGAAGACTTATACTTCTGAGGCTGAGACATGGATCGATACTCAGGAAGGAAGTTTCTTAACATGGAGCACTGCTCAGAGAACTGCATTTGAGGCTTGGTTTGAGTCTATCAGAGGTATTCTGGATGAAGATGCCGCAGGGCATATTATGAACATCATAGATGCTCGTATTCCTGCGTATGATAGTGAAAACCCAGCTCAGCAGATTACAGCGGTTAGAAGTAGAAAAGGAAATTATATTTCCGAGTTACGAGTTTATGCAAACGCTAAGCCAAGACTGTTTCAATCTGCAGACGGTGGCCAGACATGGGAAGATTCTTCTGTAGGCGGTTTTGAACCAGTTGAAATTTCTTATGAGGATTATCTGGCACTAACTGATGAAGAGAAGAATGCAGGTGATTGGTATGTAGTCGGAATGCCACCAATGGGATTAAATGCAAAAACAATTCCGTACAGTGGAAATGTTGAGAATGCAGAGAACGTCGAGGATGCTATCGACAAGGTAAATCAAAAAATAAAACCTGTATTGTTGGCTACCATAATTCCACAATCACCACAAACAACTATATCAATTAGTGAATACACCTATATTTTGGTAGTAAGCGGTAACGAGTTATCAAACGTTGGAGAAGGGTCAATCACACCAGTTTCTGTATTTACAGAAGTTGGAGCTAGTCGAGCTACTCAATTGGTTACTGTAGGAAATATTGGAGGAACGGAATATGCTTTGATTGGAGTTTATTCTAACGGCAGTATTGTTTTTAATACTCCTAAAAGTGGGTCTTATAGAATATATGGTATTGGTTAATAATTCAATGGAAAGATACATTAAGTGATTGTGAAGATATCCAAGGGTAACAATATTGGTTAAATTTTGATTTAGTTTAAAAATCTCTTGACAAAGTGGTCTGTTATAATGTATTATCTCCTTATAGGAGGTAATTAATATGATAGACGCTAAACGAGATTTATTAAACAATTTTACGGTTGCTATTGATGGTGTAGTTGGTTATACAGAACTAACTAAGATTCATGATATTTTAGAAGTCACATTATCCAATTACACTGTCAGTTTCAACGAAACATTGCCTGCAGTTAGATCCAATGGTTTTGACATTCTGAAGCTATTTTGCGCTTCGAAAAAGATAGAAGGTTCTTCTGATAGTACATTAAAACAGTATTACAGAACAGCTAATCAGTTCCTATCCATAGCACAAAAGAATCTCAATGATATTTCGCCAAATGATGTCAGAGGGTTCTTATTGTGGCTTCGCGAAAATGGAAATAGCGAACGAAGTGTGAATAATCAGAGATTGTTTCTTAGCTCATTTTTTAGATGGTGCGAGGACAATAGCTATGTAGATAAAAGTCCTTGTAAAGTTATAAAGGCTATTAAATACGATGCTATTGACAAAGAGCCACTAAGTGAATTAGAGCTAGAGCTTTTACGAAAATCTTGCAAAACAGCTAGAGAAACAGCAATCTTAGAAACGTTATATTCTACAGGTTGTCGTGTCTCAGAACTTGTAAATCTGAAACTTATAGACATTGACTTCAATAACAAAGAAGTCCATTTATTTGGCAAAGGAAAGAAACATAGAACGTCTTATCTAAATGCGAAAGCATGCATAGCTCTTCAGGACTATCTAATTTCGCGTAAAGGTAATTCAGACTTTATATTTATCAGCGACAATAAACCATACAATCCGATAGGTAAATATACTATTGAGGTTATAGTTCGTAATATCGCTGACCGAGCCGGCGTTAAGGATGTTCATCCGCATAGGATACGACACACCACAGCCACGATGGCTCTCAATAAAGGTATGCCGATAGAGCAGGTAAAAGAGTTGCTAGGTCATGAAAGCATCGACACGACTCTTATCTATGCTAAAACATTAAGTGAAAATGTTAAGTATTCGAATGCCAAATACTTATCTTAGAAAAAAGGAGAAAAGAAAATGAGTGATCCATACGTATTAAAAAATGGAGTTTTCATTTTAAAAGGTGGA
>Ga0326514_10001615_pt1 | contig 14618 bp, 3 predicted proteins | sample 3_2548_0518_D_FD_203653 | JGI IMG/M metagenome (GOLD analysis project Ga0326514, IMG submission 203653) | Bovine rumen microbial communities from UC Davis, California, United States - 3_2548_0518 | ecosystem: Host-associated > Mammals > Digestive system > Stomach > Rumen | place: USA: California...
GAGGATAGCTTTATAGAACACATGATTCTGCGGTACGTCTTTGAACGGCGATTTAGCAGCATTCTTCGGAGTCGGTTTGCCCGCATATCTCCACAGGAACATCATCATCTCGCCGCGCGTACAGGGCTTGTTGATTCCAAATGTGCCATCGCTGTAGCCCTTCGTAATTTCCGCGTCGGCAGCCCAGTAGATCGCCTTGTAATACGGATGCGTTGAATCAAGGACATCCGAGAACCTGTAGCGTTTAGGATTAATTGAACTGCCGCTCTTTGTTCTCTTGACAGATACGTAATCAACCGCTTCCCTGCACAATGCGTCAAGCTCTGACGTATAAAGCGAGACTCTCAATTCGCCATAGCTGGAAGGAAGAAGCAGGACCCTGAAATCCGTCTTATCCGTGTCTCCCGCTATACTGTAATCAATACTGAATTTGCCTTTGCTGTCAGCTGTGACATATGTCCTGCTGGCGGACGGCTTCACCCACCACCTGCCATCCGGTCCCTGCAGATACAGTGTGACCTCATACTTCTTAGGCGAAAACGTGCTGTCGTCCTCCGTGAAAATGTAACCCTTGAAAGGAGAGTCATCTCCAAGCGCAGGTACACTTGTCAGAGCGATGACCGGCGTTTTCGGTTTGGGTGTCGGCGTTGCTGTCGGCTTCGGCGTCGGTGTTGGTGTCGGCTTCGGCGTTGGTGTCGGCGTTATGTTTTTAAATGGATTCACAGACGTCCCCGCATATCCGTCCTTCAGAACGAGGTTCGTTGTAAGGAACCCCCAGTGCGGTCCGAATCCGCTTTCGGTCTTCCAAGGCTCATCCGCGGAGGAAAAATACAGGATCTGTGTGCCTGTCTCAAGAGACCAGGTTCTCACTGCCTCATAATACGCGGCTGCCTCAGCTTCCCCTGTTACCGCATTTCCGTACTTTCCGCCGCCCGTAGGCCAGCCGGTCTCGCTGACAAGCACCTGCTTTCCGCCGCTGACTCCCATGAGAGCTGTGATGGACTGAATAAAGGACTGGGCCGCATTGTTAATATTCACGCCGCCCCAGAACGGATAACAGTTCGGCATGAGCAGATTACACGCTCTCCTCACAGACGGATTGGCCATCAGCACATCCACGCTGTCGGAAGTAGTCACTGGAATTGAATCATCGGAAATACCGTTTCTGACATATCTGATATATTCGATCAGCTTCTTGGGCGTCAGTATCGGTCCGGACGTATCGGTAACAAGAAGCGTTTCATTTCCCACGCAGGCGACCTGCGCGAAACCACTGTTACACAGGTCGATCAGGGCATCAAGTTCCGCTTTATTCTCTGACTCAGTTCCGCCGAGGTACGCGGTTCCCACAACAGAAAATCCCATCTCCCGCGCGATTCGATATGCTTTATTGATTTCACCGGAGGCATTGTAGAAGCGGACTGCATTTGCAAATCCCGCAACAGCTTCCAGATGACTCCTGATCTTCGTCTCGCTGAGAGCGCTGCCCGGGGCGCTGCCATCCGTGTAAAAACCGACGTCGACTCCGAATTTTTCATCAGACACCGGAAGGAGCGCAGAAATCGCCGGCGCCTCATCCGACGGCAATGGCGCCGTTCTGTCGGGACTGACAATACAACTTCCGTCCGCATCCCGTGTTACTTTCACAAAATCCACAGCGCTCTGACATAACGCATCAAATGATGAGTCCGAGTAGTAGGTAGTCTTCACATCAGTGAAATTTGACGGAAAGAGCAGGATCCAGAAATCCAGTAAATAAATATCACCTCCGCTTGTATAGGGAATACTGAAGCAGCCTTCCGAATCAAGCGTCACAAACGGCTGGGCAGCCGAGGGCTTCACCCAATAAGCGCTCCTGCTGAGCTCCTTCAGGTACAATGTGACGTGATAGTCATCAGGCGAAAACTCACCTCCATCCTCCATAAATACGCTGCCTTCAAAGGGAGAGGCTTCTCCATACTGGGGCACATGGGTCAAAGCTATGACCGGCGTATCCGCCGCTGCCACTAATTCTTCAGAAATATCCGATCCATCCGCTGAATAGACTGTGTGAAGATCAAAGCTCAAAAAGAGCAGCAGGAATGCCATCAATACAGATACGGTTTTCACAATACATTTCATTTCCAGTATCCTCCTCTCTCACTCCTGTCCCATCTCAGCAAGCACTTGTTTTCTTTTTATTTCGCTCTGTAAAGGAATGTCACAATTGCTCCTCTCGTGCAGTTCTCGTTGATGCCGAACGTTCCCTTCTTATCGCCTGACGTATAGCCGTTCGTGATCTTCTTCTGATATCCCCAGAGGATGGCGTTGTAGAAGGCGTGAGACTTCGGTACATCCTTGAACGGAGTGACTGATACCGCCGTCGGAGCCGGCTGTCCCTTCAATCTCCAGAGGAACATCATGCACTCGCCGCGGCTCACGTTCCGATTGATGCCAAATGATCCGTCCGGATAACCCTTGGTGATGCCCTTCTGGGAAGCCCAGAGAATAGCGTTGTAGAAGGCGTGGTTCACTGCAACGTCGGGGAACGGAGACTTTGACACCGCTTTCGGCGCCGGCTGTCCCACGTATCTCCACAGGAACATAATCATCTCACCGCGCGTACAGTCCTTATTGATGCCAAAGGTTCCGTCCGAATAGCCCTTGGTAATACCGGCATCGGCAGCCCAGTAAATGGCATCATAAAATGGATGTGCCAGATCCTGAACATCGGAGAAGTCACCCGCCCACACAGCATAAAGTGTTACTGCCTTATCTTTCGTGTAGCTGCTGCCTGCATTATAAGCGGCTGATGTCGCTGTTTTGCTGGTCGACCAGCCCAAGAATTTAAATCCGGTTCTTGTAGGTATCTTAGTAGAAAGCTTCAAAGCGTTTTTATAGTATTTTGTTTGTGCCGAAGGTGCTCCGGATCCGCCATTTGCATCGTACTTAACTTTATACTCAGCTTTCACAAATTTCCATGTCTGAGCGGTTGAACCGTTGTAGTAGTGCTGCTGGATATTTGTTCCGTTATCGATAAGACCGTTGTACACATCAGCTACTAGTCCGCTTTTTCTCGACACAAGCATATAGCCGGAACCGAGCTTCATGATTGCCCATCTCTGATTCATTGCGCCGGTCGACGTCGAAATCTGGATATTCGCATTGTTCGTGACACTTGAATCTTTTACCTCCAGATTCTTGCCGGATGCGTGTTGAGTCAGACTGTAATATCCATGGTCAAGATATTTCACATCGAACGAATTATACTTGCTTGAAGAAGTGTCGCTCCATACCTGAACATTTGTCCCATCATTCACATTGCTCGAATCACCGGAAATGTCCATGACAATATTCGGATTTATAGCCGAGACCAGTATGTATCGACCATTGGCAACAGTCTTCGCAGGCTCATAGGGAATGAATAACCACCGCTGCGCGTTGGAGTCGTTCCCTTCCCACTGGCGAACATTGGTATTTCTTGCCATAGTACCGTTTTCCACATCCAGAGAGTAGCCGCTGCACCCTGACTGCAGCCTGTAGCCCACTCCATTACTGAACTTGGAAATTGCCCATTTTTGTGGCGATTGCCCGTTATCCGGCCACGCCTGGACATTGGTACCCCTGAGGGCAGATCCGCCGCTGACATCAAGGCACAGATTTCCGCCTTTCTGTTTGATCTTATAAAATCCGTTGCTGTAGGAGATCGTCCAGATATCGTAGCTCGGAAGTGAGTCGGAAGCGGGGTTGTAGAGTTTTACATTTGCACCGTTCGGCTCTGAGCCGCTTCCATCTATATCCAGATAATAATCTGTATTCGCGGCGCACAGGATCTGGTAGTCTCCATCAGGAAGAACTGCGTCATATCCGCTTGTCATCGGTTTTCCGCTGGGAGTAATATCTTTTATGTGTATATAGCCGGCCGGATTGGAGGCTGCAATTGTCCGTGTTCCATAGCCGCCGCGGACATTATAATTATACTCTTCAATAAAAACACTGCTGCCGTTAACGGCGCTTACCCAAGCGACATGTCCATATTTGCCTGTTGTCCACCATGCAATCGCGCCGACTGCCGGAGTCATATTGACTGTGACGCCCAGAGATTTGGCCACCGTTCCCCAGGTGTTGGCATTTCCCCATCTGGAAGCTCCGAGATACTGGTTCGTGAATTTCACTCCGTTCCTGGAGTTTAGACACCATGCTGCAAATGATGTACACTCGCGGTTATAGAAATTCCACGGATCAACAATGGCATCGAGCGCCGCGTTTTTCAGATTGGCAGGATAGTCATCTCCCGCTCCTACGATTTCTTCACCCTCAAAATACGCGCCATCTTCTGTCTCGATTTCATCATAAGGCGCGGTCACCCCATCAGTTTCCGCTTGAGGAATCGAGGCATCTATCTCCGGTGCTTCTTCGATGGCTGCATCAAGTTTCATATTAATATCGTCATATGTCTCCGAATCAGAAGCATTATCAGCGACGTCCGCATTGATTTCCGTTTCTTCGGTTTCGAAATCCGCTCCTTCCGAATGAACTTGGGCCGCCTCCGAGACGATGACTGCATCTTCCTGCAATTCTTCTGCCAGGACCGCAGATCCGGGCATTGTGAAGAGCATCGACAGGGCGCAGACCGCCGCTAAGATAGTTTTCCAGGTTTTCTTCATTTTGTCATCACTCCTTTCAGTAAGTTTAGCTGCCTTGCGCATTCATAGTTGTTAAACTGATAAATATGTTGACCTTTATATTATATCATCGAACAAAAATCTGCCCCACACAAAAATATAATTTTTCGTGTGAGGCAGATTTATGTAATTATCCCTGGGAATCTTCTTCCCGCAAATCAGAGATGCGCAGACGCACAGAATCTCATGCGCTCAGGGTGCTGACCCGATAGAGGAACGTGACGATCGCGCCTCTGGTACAAGTAGCGGTATCTCTGAACGTATTGTCCGGATAACCCTTGGTGATTTTGTTTTCAGCTGCCCAGATAATCGCTTTTTCGAAGGCAGGGGTCAGTTTGTCCTTGAACGGACTCTTAGCTGCCTTTGGCGCAGGTGAACCGCAGTATCTCCAGATAAATGTGGCAATCTGACCGCGAGTACATGTTGTGTCTGTTCCGAAGGTGCCGTTCGGGAAGCCTTTTGTGATGCCCTTTTGCGAAGCCCACAGGATCGCTTTGTAATAAGCGTGATTCACCGGTACGTCTTTGAACGGGCTCTTCCCGGTATCTGTCGGTTCAGGCATTCCAGCCATTCTCCACAGGAACATTACGGCATGTCCTCTCGTACAGGACTTATCAATGCCGAAAGAGCCGTCACTGTATCCTTTCGTGATGCCGTACTGCGAAGCCCAGTAAATGGCTGTATAGTATGCATGCGACTTATCTTTGACATCAGTAAATTCTTTTCTGCTCTTCATCGCGAACGGATCAAGCGTGTACAGGATCGGCGCTCCGCCATCGGTCACATACCAGCGGACAAATCCGTCGCTGCACACAAGCGGCTGGCAGTCGGACAATCTCAAAATACTCGAATCGATCACATCGGATGTGATGTGCCCCTCACTGTCGATGAGGACTGCTTTCGTTGTCACGAATTTGTATTTGCTGTATTCTTCCCACATGACAAGGTACATATTGTCATGTATCTTTGTGATATTCGGGGTCGCAGCTGTGCGGGAAGAGGTCGGCTTATACTTAGTCAGCCAGACAGTGTTCTGCATTGACATATCTTTTTTAATGATACTTACAAATGCATTTCTATTGTCAGCATCATCCTCCGTATCCTCATTGCCGACCAGCAGACAATTCTCTTCCGATAGCTCAAATCCTCCAACAGATACACCTGTATAGTTACTGCTTACGTCTTTCAGGGTATTATACTCAAATGCGCAGACATAATCAACATCCTCTACATCACCCGTTACATCGCAGCTTGTCATGTAGACCCCTCTCGGATATGCGTCACCCTGGTCGACCCGATAAACTTTGCTGCCATCGGTCTTTACAAACTGGTTGAAGGAATGGCTGACGTAGCCTGCCTGCGCGATATTCATCACATCATAGTATTGATCAACCACTTTCATGGTACTCTGCTTGATGACAAAGGTCATGTTAGCCTGATGATGATAACCGCTGTTGTCGTCATCATACATCTCATGGCAGGTATGTATATATAATTTCTCTCCGGTCTCCGTCATTCTGAGAGAACCTGCGTCAAACGGTATATATGTGTTCGCGCCTTTGATCGATACTGCGCTGAGTCGTTTCCAGTTCTTATCATATTTTACAACGCGAATGACCTCGACAGAATCGCTCTCCTTCGGGTTCTGCTGTCCGAAAACAAGATAGTTGTGTGATTTGCCGCAGAAGAATCCTCCGAATATCGGCAGTTCCATGTTATAAGCCGCGGAGCCAATAACTTTCCCGTTCAGATCATATTTCTCGACCAGAACATTTTTTGCGTCCGGTTCCACTCTGTAAAGCAGATTGTTATATTCGCAGAGATAGGATTTGACAGTCGAGGCCCAGGTCGTATAATCATTTTGCGATATATTCTGCCACTTTGTATTCTTTGTACCGCTGGTCCTCCGGAAAAGAAGAGGATCGACAGCATTTGTATACGCTTTTACATGGAATTTGATTGTCTTGCTCAATCCTCCCCGGGTCTTAGCCGTAATGACTGCGGAGCCCTCGTGAAAAGCAGTGACCTTTCCGGTAGATATCACAGACGCGACCTTGCTGTCGCTGCTTGTATAGGTCACGATATCATTTGCTGAATCCGTTTCTGCCGTTATCATTGCAGATTGCCCGGGATTCAACGTTGTTTTATTGGCACTGATGGTCAGGCTGGTTGCGTCTTTCCAGGGGATTATTTCCAGATAGTAAGTTTCGTCTTCAAACTCGACCGCCGCAAGTCCGTCACCGTACGGGTACATATAAAATACAGGATGCGGCGTCTTTGCGGAGGAGATCAGTTTGCCGTCAGCAAGGCCATATTCGCAGATCGTATTGTCATTCATGTAAATGATCAGACTATTGCGGCCGACATTCACATAGGCCCGTACGCCCATGCTCCAGATATCGTAAGCCTCTCTGTCTTCACTTTCTACGCCTGCTCGGCCAAGTGACATAATCGAATCAAGGCTGTCACTGCTAAAGTCCAAAGAAGGCGAGTCAAGCACCTCTACATTTCCGAATGTTATGCTTTGACCTATGAAATATCGGCCGGCAAACATGGCTCCGCTTCCCTGATGCTGGAGATAATAGTTCTGTGACGTGAGGAACATATATTTATTCGTCACAGAAACTTTATTGTTCGTGACCTGTCCGGTGAACATAGCATGCATGTCATGCTCATAGCCCCAGTACAGCCAGTTCGTGTAACCTTCATAGTAGAACTTTCCGCTGACAGAATCGAATCCTTCAAACGAATATACCTCCGATTCGCATGCTGCCTGGGAAAGGAGGCTTCCCTTGGAATTGAAAAGATAAATCTTATATCCATCGGAATAATAACCTGCCACATAGAATCTGTTAGACGCATCGACGCCCAGAGCATGAACATAAGCTTTCGCGGGTAACGCGAGCTTTGTTTCACTCTGCTTTTTCTTTGTCGCCAAATCGTATTTTATAACATAACAGCTGCCTTCATACTCGGTCTTATAGATCTCATACACCGCTGAATCGGTACAGTAATAACATGTAGAATATTGGGATTTAAAGGTGAAGGCTTTAGTGAGAGTTTTATTCTCGAGAGAATAAAAACTGAGAATATTGTCGTTAAGGAAATAGATGCCCTTATTCGGCTCATACGGTATGATCTGGCTCCTTGCGTCGCCGCCGCCATACTTGATAGCATCCTCGCTGAGTATAATAGGATCGGGGCGGCTGCCGGCACCGATGAGAGGCTCATCGGAATTAAGGTCCGGATCGACTGTTATAGTATCGTTTAAGGTGTAGCTTCCTAGCTCAATGCGCTGGTCAATGGCGTCCGGGTTTTGCGCTTCGTTGCTATATATGTTTGCAGACTCCGGGTTCTCAGAATTCTCTTCGGGTGTGCTTAATGTAGATTCATCTACAGTAGGAGTGTCCTGAATGGTCGGGGCATCGGCGTTCTGCTCTGTCGAAGCATCAGGATACTGCTCAGTCGGAGCTTCAACGTTCTGAACAAACGTATCGTCAACACTCTGAACGACAGAAGAATCCGTGTCCTGAGCAATCGATATGTCCGTGTCCGGAAGGAGTTCATCGGAATTCGTATTTTCAACACCATCAGCTGCAGCTTCTATTGGATTCGGAGCAGGTAAGTTTTCTTCATACTCTCCGCCATAGACCGGTATAGAACCGAAACACAGCATGCCGGCAAGTGATAAAGCGATCAGTTTTGATGTGTTCATTTTCATTGTAATTACCTCGCTTTTTCATACATAAGGGAGCTGCGCTGCGGCAGCCCCTTATGTTTACTGATGATTGCTGGTTTATTTCGCTCTGTAAAGGAAGGTTACTATTGCACCTCTCGTGCAATTTTCATTGATACCAAACGTTCCCTTCTTAGGTCCGGACGTATAACCGTTCGTAATCTTCTTCTGGGCACCCCATAGGATCGCGTTGTAGAAGGCATGCGTCTTCGGCACATCCTTGAACGGCGATACTGAGACCGCCTTCGGAGCCGGCTTGCCCCTCAGCCTCCACAGGAACATCATGCACTCGCCTCGGCTCACATTGCGGTTGATACCGAACGTGCCATCAGGATACCCTTTGGTAATCCCCTTCTGGGAAGCCCAGATAATTGCATTATAGAATGCGTGGGTCTTCGGGACATCCTTGAACGGGGACTTTGACAATGCCTTCGCGGCAGGTTTTCCTGCGTATCTCCACAGGAACATAATCATTTCACCGCGGGTGCAGGATCTGTCGATGCCAAACGTGCCATCCGGGTAGCCTTTGGTGATGCCGGCGTCAGCGGCCCAGTAAATGGCTTTGTAGAAGGCGTGGGACGGGTCCTGGACGTCTGAGAAGCCGGAGAAGGTCGGTTTCGGCGTCGGTGTTGGCATAAATACCGGCGCTTCATTTGTTAATGTAATGCTCTCAGAAAGATTCTTTAGTTCATTATACCCTTTTCCGAATTCATCATACATTTCTATAGGAAGATCTAATATAGGCAATTGATTCTTTTTCTTAGGTGTTTTTAACGTTTGTAGGTTAGAACAACCATATAGGATACTTGAATCCTTATCCAACACTACATTAGACATATCAAAATTGCTCAAATTCAGATTTTTTAATTTTTTGCACATCTGAAACATGCGCGTCATGTCCGTAACATTCGATGTATCAAAACCATTTAAATCCAAGTCTATTAGATTTTCACATTGCCAGAACATTTCCCGCATATTTGTCACTTTTGATGTATTAAATCCACTTATATCCAAACTTGTAAGTGCCATACAGAAATCAAACATGGATCCCATATCTGTCACGTTTGATGTATCAAAGTTGCTTAAATCCAATTTTACAAGTGCCCGGCAATCCCAAAACATGCCATTCATATCAGTTACTTTTGAGGTATCAAAGCTAGTGACATTTAGTTCGGATAAACTTCTACATCCTTTATCTCTCATATCGAATTGATTAGCTCCAAACATGCAGCACATATTTGTAACACTCGATGTGTTAAAGCAACTCAAATCAAGTTTCTTTAACCCACTACAACGACTAAACATATAAGACATCGTAGTCACATTCGATGTATCAAAACTTCTCAAGTCTAAACTGGCAATAGAATAACAACCTGTAAACATCCTTTCCATAGTCGTAACTCTGGATGTATTAAATCCACTTATATCTAACTCCTCTAGGCTGTTACAATCATTGAACATATAACTCATATCTGTTACATTCGATGTATTGAAACCACTCAAACTAATGGTTTTCATGCTTCTGCAGTAATCAAACATTGCGCTCATATCCTTCACTTTGGTTGTATCAAAGCTGTCCAAATTCAGTTCTGAAATACTACTACAAGAATCAAACATTCTGTTCATATCTGTTACGTTTGATGTGTTAAAGCGCCCGAGATCTATTTTTTTCAGGCTATTGCAATTGGCAAACATCTCACTCATATCTGTGACATTCGATGAAGTTTTCTCCCATAATTCGATAGTATCAAGATTGTTGCACCTATAAAACATTCGTCTCATGGTTTTAACATTCTCGGTATTAAAACTACTTAAATTCAAAGATGTTATATTACTACAACCATAAAACATGTTGCACATGTTCATCACCTTCGATGTATCAAAGCTGCCTAAATCCAGCTCAGTTAAACCGCTACATCCTCCAGTTCCCCAATAGATTAAATCATCCCCAAACATACAACTCATATTTGTGACATTAGATGTGTTAAAACTTCCTAAATCAATTGTAGTCAGACTTTGACAACCGCTAAACATGTAGCTCATATCTGTTACTTTCGATGTATTCGGTTTGCCCAAATTCAAATTATTTAATTCCCTACAATTGTAAAACATATGGTTCATATCTTCTACATTTGAAGTGTCGAAATCACCTAGGTCTAAGTCATTTAATTTATAACAATTTGCAAACATGAAAGCCATGTTCTTTACACTAGATGTATTAAATCCAGCCATATTCAATTCAGATAGACTACTCGCATTACAAAACATTTCATGCATATCAGTTACTTCTGACGTATCAAACCCGTTCAGTTGCAAGTCTGTTAAACTGACACAATCAAAAAACATACCAGCCATATTTGTCACATTCGATGTATCAAACCGGTTCAGTTGCAAGTCTGTTAAGCTATAACAATCACGAAACATATCAGCCATATTTGTTACATTCGATGTATCAAAGTTATCTAGTTTCAGACTATTAAGCTTGCCACATCCTTGAAACATTTGACTCATGTTCGTAACTTTTGAGGTATTAAAGCTACTTAAATCCAATTTTACTAATTTATTAATACCATCAAACATACCTCTCATATTCGAGACCTTAGTAGTGTCAACATTATTTAATTCCAGTATTTCGAGATGTGGCATATTACCAGAAGAAAACAATTCCGAGGAATCGCTAGGAAAATACAGTTTTCCGCTCCCTTTTGATACGCTTATTTTTTTTATCCAATATAATGAAGAATCTATCCTATCAATCCAATCTTTATACAGAGTTCCGTTGTGTGAAAACAGGTATATAGTATCCTCTGTATTTACTATCCTCGCCCAGACATTATCACCTACATTATATGTATTTTGATCTGTCCATTCTACTCCACTTCCTGTATCTGCTACCATAACTGTCTGAGTTGCCGTAAAACCACCATCGTCACTCGTAACTGTTATAGTTACTGTGCCTGGCTTCACAGGTGTCATCCATCGAAAGAGACTATTGACAGTAAGAATCGATTCATCAGAAGATGTAATCTTAAATCCCTGATTCGTTGCATTGCTAGGCTCAATCACAACATCATCAACCTCAGCCCAAGTATTATCCATCTGAATCGTTCTACTTTTTCTAGCAAACGAAATGCCTGTAACTGGAATAACAGGTTCCACTATTGGGGACGAAACTGCTTCCACATATTTTGACAGACCATACTTCCCACAATATATCGAATAATATTTGTCTTTTATCGTAGCCATCTGCTTCCTGATATTCATCTGGGAGTCACATAGTGCTGTCAGCGCTTCCGCGTTTTCGATATTTTCTGTGTAAAAAATTTGGGCAAATGTTTTCGTCAGAAGTCCACTGTTAATAATATCATGTATGTATTGCTTTGATACTTGACTTGCATATATCTGGTAATCAAGATAACTGTCGAAAGCCCCATTAAATTTAATGGCATTCTCTCTGGTTGGGCTATTCAAAAATGTCTGCCTGCTAACTCTTAATCCTTCCCTGAAGTTCTCATCGATAATGTAAACTGTTAAGATTGCCATCAGATCCTTTGACAATGCCTTCGTACCGAATAATGCATTGAGTCCGCTTGCACCGACTTCTGCAGATTCGTAAATTGGAGCAATCACATCAACCAGATCCTTCCCGAAACTCAGTTTTCTGATTTTGCTCTCGAATGTAGCCCATGCTGCGTCTGGGAGTTCTTTTGCAAATAAGAAACCAGCCTGTCTCCCGGTTTGTTTGTAAAGTGAGACTAAATCCACATCTTTATAAATATCGATAATATCACCAATGGCGTCCTGCAAGTATTCGTTATCGGAGGATTGGGCTTTTATATCCTCTAGGAATGCAATCTGCTGAGTTCTTTTTTTGTCTACTGCAGCGATACTAGCGAGATTGTTGACAAGTTCTTCTGCATTTTCAGAGAAAAGCACCACGCTGTCGAAAATGTCTGATGCATCTCCCAACAAATCACTGTTCATAATCATGTTCCCAACATCCGCCTTGGGAGTAGTCGAAATAAGATTATTCCATTCTTCTGTAGTGTTCTCAGCTTGAGACAATGCAAAAGACGCAAGGTCAACAGCAAACTCCAGAACTGCCTGCTTAGCGGTATCTTCCGTTTCTGCCGAATTAGCATCAAAATTCAGATATGCCATCAGAATTGTTTCATATAGATACTGTGGGTGAGATTGAAATATGTCCTCAAAAGTATTGAGCCATAAGCCTGAAGAATAATACAAAGCTTTTTCTTCCATGGCGTATTCTGCAAGTTGCTGATAAATCATGTCAGTACCCATAAGAGTATCATAAAGCGACATATTAGACTCTTCCAAGCCATTGATTAACGCATCTGAACAGTACACCTCAAATCCATTATCGCTCCCTGACGAAGATACCTCTTCTAGTTCAGATACTTCCAAGTCAGTGAATTCCTCTTCTGTATAGTAAACAATATCACCTAAATCATTTTCCTCTGGCACATCTTGTTCGTTTTCGATAATGTCATCTATTTCTTCTGCTTCCGAGATTTCCCAATTATTCTCTTCATCAGCTTTTTCGCCATTATCGGACATACTTTCTTCTTTTGCCGATTTCAACCTTTCCTGACTTTCTGGCACACCTGCAGTTTCAGAATCAACATCCTCAGCAGCAACAACTATTTCTTCATGCAATTCGTCTGCCACTACGTTCATTCCAGGTGCCGTTATGAACATTAAAAGGGCACAGAACACTGATACTATCATTCTCCATCTTTTCATTGCTAATCTCTCCTATTAATCTACACAAGGACCTAATATCCGACAGTTTAACATATCGCTATCGTAGCAAAGGTCTTGTTGTCCTTGTCTATCAATGCTATTCCCAACATTCAAAGCAAATGAGCCACAAAACTTTGTTATGCTTTATGTATTAATTTGCTCTGTAAAGGAAGGTTACTATTGCACCTCTCGTGCAGTCCTCATTAATACCGAACGTCCCTTTCTTAGGTCCGGACGTATAACCGTTCGTTATCTTATTCTGATACCCCCAAAGGATCGCGTTATAGAATGCATGGTTCTTTGGCACATCCGTGAATGGAGAGACTGATACCGCCGTGGATGCCGGTTTTCCCTTTATTCTCCAGAGGAACATCATACATTCGCCTCGGCTCACGTTGCGATTAATGCCAAATGTGCCATCCGGATAACCCTTGGTGATTCCCGTCTGGGAAGCCCAGAGGATAGCGTTGTAAAACGCATGGTTCGGGGGGACATCCGGGAACGGAGACTTCGATGCTGGTATCGGGGAAGGCTTGCCCAAATACCTCCACAGGAACATAATCATTTCGCCGCGGGTACAGGACCTGTCGATTCCAAACGTGCCATCCGGGTAGCCTTTGGTGATGCCGGCGTCAGCGGCCCAATAGATTGCCTTGTAGTAGGGATGGGTCGGATCCTGAACATCGGAGAAGCCGGACGTTGCCGGTTTGATTGAGAACGAAAGAATCATTGCGCCTTTATATTTGCCTATACCCTCTACCTTTACGGCAGCCGTACCGGCATTCGTATTGTTCTCATAGCTGACGATGTAATCTGTTTCAGGTATGAGTACCAGTTCCCCATCTTTTACTGTGACCGTAGGTTTCTTTGAATTTCCATCATAGATATAACTTGTCTCAGAGAGAACCACTGTCAATCCGGAAATATCCGTTCTTCCGTCAACAACCGTCAGAGTGTACTTTGCACTGCCCGCATTATAGTTGGCACCCTCAGCCGCAGTCGCAGTAATCGTTGTCTTTCCTACTCCTTTGATTGTCACTTTGCCGCTCGTGCTATTTATTGTCGCTATCTTTGTGTTACCGGATTTGAAGGTGACCGTTCCATCAGTTGTTTTTGTGAGTTTATTCGTGAAAGCTGCATCCAAGTTCGTTTTGCTGATACTGCTCTTGGCAAAAGTCAGTATCGGTGCTGCTTTCAATATTGTGAACTTGTCGGATTTTGTACCCTTGTAACTACCAGTGCCCGTTATATTTACTGTTGCGGAGCCGGCGTTCGTATTGTTCGCATAACTAACAGTATAGTCCGTCCCGACAGTCAGCTTTGTATCTCCGTTCTTTACTGTTACTGATGGTTTTTTCTCATTGCCATCGTATGTATAGCTCGTTGCGGAAAGGCTGACTGTAAGTCCGGAAACATCCGTCCTTCCATCAATAATTTTCAGCGTATACTGTGCA
>Ga0326514_10001617_pt1 | contig 14613 bp, 11 predicted proteins | sample 3_2548_0518_D_FD_203653 | JGI IMG/M metagenome (GOLD analysis project Ga0326514, IMG submission 203653) | Bovine rumen microbial communities from UC Davis, California, United States - 3_2548_0518 | ecosystem: Host-associated > Mammals > Digestive system > Stomach > Rumen | place: USA...
AGGACAGCCCGCTCGACGACCAAGACCTTTGCGTCTTCATGCGTATCGGTACCGACTTCACCGAAAACTACTATGAATATGAAATACCGCTGAAGATGACCCCATGGGGAACGGCACGCACCAATGTACAAGCCATCTGGCCTGAAATCAACAACTTGGACATCCGATTGGAAGACCTTGTGGAAGTGAAACAAAGGCGCAACGAAGCCATGAACAAGCCCAACAGCAATGTCAGGCTCAATTACATCTATTCCGAAAAGGTGAGAAAAGGCACTGTCGACAACAAGGACTACTACCACACCATCAAGGTGATAGGCAACCCCACCATCAGCGACGTGGAAGCCATGATGATTGGTATTCGCAACCCCAAGCGGCAAAACCTCGCCGATACCGACGACGGCCAACCAAAGAGTGCCGTGGTGTGGATCAATGAGTTGCGCCTCACCGAACTCAGCAGCAAGGGCGGCATAGCAGCCACTGGCCGATTTGAAGCAACCTTGGCCGACTTGGGCCGCGTGAGCGTGAACGGCTCCTATCAGTCGGCCGGTTTCGGCAGCTTGGACAGCCGCATCGCCAACAACACCTTCGAGGCCAACTCTGCCTTTAACGTTTCCACCGACCTTGAATTAGGCAAGTTCCTCGAAAACACCGGATTGAAGATTCCGTTGCACTTCGACTACGGCGAGAACAAAATCACCCCGCTCTACAACCCTTACGACCCCGACATCATGCTGAAGGACGCCTTGGCCGCCATGAACAGCGACGAAGAGCGGAAGGAATTCACCTCCACCATCCACGACTTCACGCGGCAGAAGAACATCAACTTCATGAATGTCAGGAAAGAACGTGTCAACAAGAAGCGGAACAAAGACGAGGGAAGCGAAAAGCCCAAGGAAAACCCGAGAGACCCCAACAAGGGCTTGGGCGGCGGACGAGGCAACATGCCCAAAGTACACTTCTACGACATTGAGAACTTCAACCTGTCTTTCTCCTATAACGAGACCTTCCAAGAGAACACCGACATCAAGTATTACATGGTGAAGGCCTATCGTGGATCGTTGGGCTACAACTTCGCTGGCAATCCCAAACCTGTAGAGCCTTTCGCCAAGGCCAAGTGGGCCGCAAAACCCGCATTCCAAATCATCAAGGACATCAATTTCTATTACGCTCCCAAGAGCATCACCTTCAACACGGAGATGTACCGATACTTCTCCGAAAGGGAATTGCGCAACAAGAGCGGCGGTGAAATCATCATCACCCCCACCTTCTCGCGCCAATGGGACTGGACCCGTAATTATCAGCTTCGCTATGACCTCACCAAAGGCCTGAACTTCGACTATTCGGCCCAAGCCCAAGCCTACATCTACGAGCCTGCGGGCTACGTCGACAAGAGCGTCGACCCCGAAACTTGGCAGAAGAACCAAGACACCATCAAGAACGAGCTGAAGCATTTGGGTTCCATGTCGCGATTCCAGCAGAACTTCAACGCCAGCTACACCTTGCCCATCAACAAGATTCCGATTTTCAACTGGATTTCGGCCACCGCCAACTACCAAGGCACCTACACCTGGATTGCCTCGGCACAGTCCATCCAAGCACGCTTGGGCAACACCATCGAGAACTCGAACAACATCCAAGGCAACGCCACTCTCGATTTCACCAAGTTATATAATAAGGTGCCTTACCTGAAGAACCTCAACACCCCACAACGGCGCAACAACAGCGGCAAGGGCAACCGAAACAACCAAAGCAAAGGAAAAGGCGAAGAAGAAGGCGAGCAGCCCGCCGACTCGACCAAGACCAAGCCAAAAGTCAATGTCGGAAAGATTGTCCTCGACAACAGCTTGCGCATCCTCACCCTCGTCAAGAAAGTTTCGGGCACCTATTCGTTAGCCAACGGGCAATCGCTACCAGGATTCCTACCCAAGGCACAATACTTCGGCATGAGCAGCAGCACAGGTTGGGCTCCCGGCGTGGGCTTCGTGTTGGGCAGCTCTTTCGGCGAAGACGACAACATCTTCAACAAGGCCGTCGCCCACAGTATTGATGTAGACGACGTCAAACGTTGGCTCACCACCGACTCCATTTTGAGCAACCCCTACACGCGCCACATGACCGAGACGATGAACTACCGTGTGAACACCGAGCCCCTACCCGGCTTCAAGGTCGACTTCACCGGCAATCGCACCTTCGCCGAAAACCGCCAACACTACTTCCGATACAACAACTTGACCAACCAGTTTGACGTTTTCACGCCCACCAACAGCGGCAATTTCAGCATGAGTTACTTCATGCTAAAAACTTCTTTTGCGGCTTCCGATTCCACATCCTCCAAACTCTTCGACAACCTGTTGAGCTATCGCAAGACCATCGCCGAGCGCATCGCCCGCAACAATCCGCAATGGATTGAGCAAGTGAACGAATATGTCTACGACAGTGTGGCTGGCGACTATTTCCCGAAAGGCTACACCTCTGGCTCGATGGACGTGCTGCTCTATTCCTTCATCGCGGCTTATACCGGAAAAGACCCCAACACCCTCAGCCTCAATCCATTCCCACGAATCCCGTTGCCCAACTGGAACTTCTCCTACAGCGGTCTGACCAACATTCCCGCCATCGGAAAGGTTTTCAAGACATTGAACATCACCCATAGCTACAAGTCGAACTATGCCATCAACGCATGGGCCAGCAATGTTTATTACGACGAGAACAACACCATCCAGACCTACGAGAATTCCGACCTTATCGTCCCGAAATACGACATCGCACAAATCGTCATCAGTGAGCAATTCGCCCCCCTGATTGGCATCGATATTGGCCTGCAAAACTCCATGACCACCAACTTCCAGTTCAAGAAGTCGAGGACCATGACCTTGAGTTTCGCCAACAACCAACTCACCGAAGTGAGCGGGCGGGAAATCGTCATCGGCGCGGGCTATCGCCTAAAGAACCTCAGCTTCTCCTTCACGCCCCTCGGTGGCAGCGGCAAGTCGCAAACCATCAAGAACGACCTCGTGCTGAAGCTCGACATCGGCTTCAAGAAAGACATCACCATCCTACGCCGCATCGACGAGCGCAACAACCAAGTTTCGGCAGGCCAGAACAAAATCAACATCTACCTCACCGCCGACTACACCTTCAGCAAACGCCTGAGTGCCCAAGCCTTCTTCAAGCGCGACGTGTCGGATCCGTTTGTGGCCAACACCTTCCGCAACTCCACCACTTTTGCCGGCGTGACCATCCGATTCAGCCTCGCACAATAAAATTTTCAACAAAATGCGGAGTGAGCCATTAAAATATGTATTTTCGCAGCCAAATTTAAACAACTTTAAAACATACAGAAAATGAATATTCCAGCAAATCTGAAGTACACCAACGACGACGAATGGATCCGCTTAGAAGGCGAAACCGCTTACGTCGGCATTACCGATTACGCACAACACGAGCTTGGCGACATCACTTTCGTTGATGTTGACCCCGACCTCGTTGGCGAAACCTTAGACGCCCAAGAAGAATTTGGCGCCATCGAAGCCGTGAAGACCACCGCCGAGCTGCTCATGCCCGTTGGCGGCGAAATCCTCGAAGTCAACGAAGCCCTCGCTGACGAAGAGAACGCCAAACTCGTCAATACCGACCCCTATGGCGAGGCTTGGATCATCAAAATCAAGGTGAACGACGCCTCCGAGGTCGACGGCCTCTTGGATGCCGCCGCCTATGAAGCCAAGATCGGTTAATCCCTTGGAACGACTGACCAGAAATAGTTACCCGGGAATCTTGTGCGGAATCGTCATCCTGATTCTGACAGGAATCCCGGGTTCTGCTTTTCCACGGGTCAAGCCCATCGTGGGTGTTGACAAAGTGGTGCATGTCTTCATGTATGCCACTTTCGCCTTCCTCTGTCTTTGGGGCTACCGCAAACAGTTCATTGACAACGGCATGGCCTATCGTAAACGGGCTTTGCTCCTTGCCATCATCATCAGCATTGCTTACGGCGGCATCACCGAACTGATGCAGGAACATCTCGTGCCAAGCCGCACTGGCGACTGGTTCGACTTTGCCTCCGACAGCATAGGAACCCTCATCGGAGTAGGCGTTTTTCATCTTTTTTACCGCCACAAAAAATAAAATTTGCCCTATTTGCGTTTCATAAACAAATAATTCCTATTTTCGCACCCAAAATAGGAAGTAAAATCTAAAAACACATAACCAATGGAAGAGAAGAAATCACCTAAAGCCAATCTTGAGAACAAGAAAGTGATGTTCACGCAGATAGGTCTGATTATCAGCTTGCTTATCGCGTGGATGGCCTTCGAACACAAGAGCTACGACAAGCGCGAAATCGACCCGAGCTTGCTCCGCCAGACCGAAGTCGTCGAGGAAGAAATGGTGGAAATCACCAAGCAGGAAGAGCCAAAGCCCCAGCCTGTGGAAGTGCCCAAGCAGACCACGCAACTTGAAATCGTGGAAGACGACGTTGAAGTGGAAGACATCGAAATCAACGCCGAAGTGGACCAAGCCGAAGTCATTGAGGAGTATGTCCCTGTCGAGGTTGAGGAAGAAGAAGTCGTTGAGCAGGAAATCTTCCAAATCGTGGAAGAGATGCCTGCCTACCCCGGTGGCGACCAGAAACTGATGGAATTCATCGCTAAAGGCATCAAGTATCCCCAGATTGCCCGCGAAACTGGTATTCAAGGCCGTGTGTTCGTCGGTTTCGTTGTCGAGCCTGACGGCAGCGTCTCCAATGTGAAGGTGCTCCGTGGCATTGGTGGCGGTTGCGACGAGGAAGCCATGCGTGTCGTCAAGTCGATGCCGAAATGGAAGCCGGGCAAACAGCGTGGTAAGGCCGTGCGTGTGAGCTACATGCTGCCCGTCAACTTCAAGTTGCAATAAGCACTGCTATCCCAAAATGAAAAAAGCCAGCGATTTGCTGGCTTTTTTCATTTGAAATGGTCATAAACGATCTTGGCCTTGGCCGGCCCGACGATTTCAGAAAGCCGCTCCAGCGAGGCCTCCTTGATACCTTTCACTGATTTCAGTTCGAGCAAGAGTTTTTCAGCAGTCTTCTTCCCCACCCCCTTGATGTCGGCCAACTCGGAATGGATGAAACCTTTCTCGAATTTCTTTCGGTGGAATGTGATGGCGAAACGGTGTACCTCATCCTGAATGTGCGTCAACAGGCGAAACACCTCCGAATTGGGTTTCAAGCCCACAATGCGCGGCGGGAAACCAAACAGCAATTCATTGGTGCGGTGACGGTCGTCCTTGGCCAAACCCGCAATGGGAATGTTGACATGAAGTTCATCCTCAATCACTTGCCTCACCACTTCCATTTGGCCTTTGCCGCCATCGGTGATGATGAGGTTGGGCAAGGGTTTCTGTTCCTCAATCAGCCTTGAATAGCGTCGGCGCACCACCTCTTTCATCGAAGCGTAGTCGTCGGGGCCTTCCACCGTCTTGATGTTGAAATGGCGGTAGCCCGCCTTGTTGGGCTTGCCCTTCACAAACTGCACCATGCCTGCCACGGCGTAGTCGCCTTGGAAGTTGGAATTGTCGAAGCACTCAATCACTTCGGGCATTTCCTCCAATTGCAAAGCCTCTTTCAATTGGTTGAGCACCCGTTTCTGGTGCCGTTCCGGGTCTACCAAAGAGCGTTGCTTTTCGAGGTCGATGCGGTATTGCATGGCATTGCGGCGCGAAAGGTCTAAAAGTTTCAACTTGTCGCCGCGTTGCGGGATGGTCACTTGCACCTCGCCGAGGGCGTAATCCAATTTCATCGGGACGATGATTTCGGGCGCATGGTTGCCCATCTGTTGGCGCAAGTCGGCCACAGCCAAGAGCAGCAATTCCTCCACCGTTTCCTCAAGTCGGCGCTTCATCTCAAACGAATGGCTCTGCACCACAGCGCCGTCCTTCACCTTCATATAATTGACATAAAACAGTTCGCCGTCATCGACGTATGAGAACACCTCCACATCGTGAATCGACTGACTGACCACCGTCGAGCGGCTACGATAGTTCTCCAACAGGTCATATTTCACCTTAATTTCCTGCGCCTGCTCAAACTCCATCCGCGAGGCGTAGTCCATCATCTGCGCCTTCAGGTCACGCATCACTCCACTCATGTTGCCCTTGATGATTTCGCGGATTTCAGCAATCATGGCGTTGTAATCCGCTTTGGAAATCAGCCCTTCGCAGGGGCCGTTGCACTTGTGGATGTGGTAATCAAGGCAGACTTTGTACTTCTTTTTCTCCACGCCGATTTCCGTCAGCGGCGTACGGCACGAGCGCACCTTATATACTTGTGTAAGCAAGTCAAGCAAGATATGCGCCGTGCGCACCGAGGGATACGGGCCGAAATATTCCGAGCCGTCGTTGACCTTCCTTCGCGTCAGGAAAACACGTGGAAAAGCCTCCTTCTTGATGCAAATCCATGGGTAGGTTTTGTCGTCCTTGAGCATGATGTTGTAGCGCGGCTTGTACTGCTTGATCATCGTGTTTTCGAGTAGCAAAGCCTCTGATTCCGAATCAACTATGCTATATTCAAGGTCGGCGATTTTGCTGACGAGGACGCGCGTCTTGCCGAATTGTTCTTTGTTGAAATAACTGCTAACGCGGCGTTTGAGGTTCTTGGCCTTGCCAACGTAAATCAGTTCGCCTTTCTTATCGAAATAGCGGTACACGCCGGGCTTGTTGGGCAGCGCGGCGAGTTTTTGTTTCACTATTTCGGGAAGGTCATTCATGTTTCCTCATGTGGTCCCAGCCTTGTGCCTTGATGGGAATGACATGGTTATCAGGCGTAATCATTTCGGCCACGCCTACATTGTCAGTCATATAACCGATGACGGTCACATCCGCCGAAAGGGTCTTTATCTTCTCATAATCCTTCTGATCGATGGTGAAGAGCAATTCGTAGTCCTCGCCCCCGCTCAGTGCCGCCACCGAAGGCACGATTTGGAACTCCTTGGCCATTTTATCCGTCGTCGGGTCGATGGGAATTCTTTCTTCATACAGTTGGCAGCCCACTTTTGACTCCTTGCAGAGGTGAAGGATTTCGGAGGCCAGACCATCGGAAATGTCGATCATCGAAGTGGGTTTGATGCCCAAATTCTTCAATTGCTCCACAATGTCCTTGCGGGCTTCGGGTTTCAGTTGGCGTTCAAGCACATAGTCCAAGCCTTTCAGTTGGGGCTGCATGTTGGGGTTGGAGAGGAACTCAACCTTCTCACGCTCAAGGATGAGCAGTCCGACATAGGCCCCGCCCAAGTCGCCGCTCACGCAAAGCAGGTCGTTCTTTTTCGCGCCGCTACGATAGACGATGTCCTCCTCCTTCGCCATTCCGATGACCGTGATTGAGATGACGAGGCCCGTCTTGCTGCTTGTGGTGTCGCCGCCCACCATATCCACATGGTAACGCTCGCACGCCAAACGGATGCCGGCATAAAGCTCGTCCAAGGCCTCGACGGAGAAACGGCTCGACACGCCAAGCCCGACCACAATCTGCGTGGGAGTGCCGTTCATGGCGTATATATCAGAAAAATTGCTGACGGCGGCCTTGTATCCGAGGTGCTTCAAAGGGCAGTAAGTCAGGTCGAAATGTATGCCTTCGATAAGCATGTCGACCGAAACGAGCGTGCGATAGCCCTCATGGTTGATGACAGCGGCATCATCGCCCACGCCTTTCAATGAAGAGGCATTGCGCAAAGGAAAATCGGTGGTCAGTTGGTCGATGAGGCCAAATTCGCCGAGTTCGTCCAAATCAGTTAAAGTCTTAGGAGTATTTTCTTGTTCCATTTTTTGTCAAATTATGGGATGCAAAGGTAGAAAAATCCCCCATTTGCCGACCCTTCAAAGGCGGATTTTTTCTAATTTTGCGCCATGAAAACCATCAAAGACATTTACAAGATTGGTGTAGGCCCATCGAGCAGCCACACCATGGGGCCGCAAAAAGCCGCCCATCTTTTCAACAGCCGTTTTCCCGACGCTGCCTCGTTTGAGGTGACACTTTACGGAAGCCTTGCCGCCACGGGCAAAGGCCACATGACTGACTTGGCCATCCTCAGCACCCTTCAGGCACCCACGGAAATCGTTTGGAAACCCGAAATCATGTTGCCGTTCCATCCTAACGGCATGTTATTCAAGGCTTTCGACGCACAGAAAAACCTTCTCGGCGAGTGGCAGGTGTTCAGTATCGGGGGCGGCAACTTGGCCGAAGAAGGCCAAACGGATGAGTCGCATGAGATTTATCCCCTCTCGAAAATGACCGACATCCTCAACTGGTGCGAGCAACGCGGACGCACTTATTGGGAATATGTGTACGAATACGAAAACCAGAAGGATATTGAGGATTACATGCGAGAGGTTTGGCGAGTGATGCAGGCGGCAGTGGAACGAGGTTTGCAGGCCGAAGGCGTCCTGCCCGGACCACTCAACCTGAGCCGCAAGGCTGCCACCTACCATATCAAGGCCTCGGGCTACACCCACACGCTGAAAAGCCGTGGTTTGGTATATTCATACGCCTTGGCCGTTTCGGAAGAAAACGCCTCTGGCGGGGTTATCGTCACCGCGCCAACCTGTGGTTCGTGCGGCGTGATGCCTGCTGTATTATACCATTTATCAAAGAGTTACGACTTCACTGAGCAGCGCATTGTCCGCGCCTTGGTGACGGCGGGATTGGTGGGCAACATCGTGCGCACCAACGCCTCCATCTCAGGTGCCGAGGTAGGCTGCCAAGGCGAAGTGGGCGTGGCCTGCGCCATGGCCGCCGCAGCCGCCAACCAACTGTTTGGCGGGAGTCCGGCCCAAATCGAATATGCCGCCGAAATGGCACTTGAACACCACTTGGGCATGACGTGCGACCCAGTTTGCGGCCTTGTGCAGATTCCCTGCATCGAGCGCAACGCCTACGCCGCCGCCCGTGCCTTGGACTCGAACATTTATTCCACCTTCTCAGACGGTCACCATCGTGTTTCGTTCGACAAAGTAGTGGAAACGATGAAAGAAACCGGAAAAGACCTGCCTTCGCTTTACAAGGAAACCTCGCAAGGCGGATTGGCAAGGGATTACACCCAAATGGCTTGAAATCAAGCGTTTCACAGGTCTTTTGTAGTGCAAAAAGAAAACCCCTATCTTGAAACTCATCAAGTTAGGGGTTTGTTTTGTGGTCCCACTAGGGCTTGAACCTAGGACCTACTGATTATGAGTCAGTTGCTCTAACCAACTGCGCTATGGGACCGCGAAAAAGCGCGACAAAACGAAGATTTCCGCCTTTTTTCTTGCTTTTTGCGCTGCAAAGTTACAATTTTGCACCGAATTAGACGGAAAAAATCATCAAAAATGAATACAAAAATCAAAAACATCATCTTCGACCTTGGCGGTGTCATCCTCGACATCGATGAAACCGTTGTGTATAAAGAACTTGAAAAGATGGGTATCAAGACGTCGGAACTGGCTCATTCAAAGGAGTTTATCGAAATCATGAGCAAGTTCGACACGGGCATTTACACCGCCCCTACTTTCCGAAAGAGAATGAAAGCCCTTATTGGACAAGAAAAAATGACCGACGAGAAATTCGACTCCATCTGGAACGCCATGCTTCTTGACATCCCCCGCGAGCGCGTCGAAGCCATCGAAAAAGTGAAGAAGCATTACAAGATTTTCCTGATGAGCAACACAAATGTGATTCATTACGACTTATATGTCAGGGATTTGCAGTTGCGTTTTGGCTACAACGAATTTGACGAACTGTTCGACAAGTCGTATTTCTCCTTCGCCGAACATCTTGAAAAACCCGACCCGCGCTTCTTTGAGTTGATTCTCGACCATGAAGGCCTATTGCCCGAAGAAACCTTGTTCATCGACGACACGGAAAAGAATATCAACATCGCCAAGTCATTGGGAATCAACACTTATCATATTAGCCGTGAGGAGTTGGTGCGCAACTTGTTTGAGAATGGAGTACTTAAAGATGGTATTGTGTGACTATGGCCGATGGCTGATGACTATGGCTGATAGCTTGGTGGTAAATAGTTCTAATGCATTGGGGGAAAAGTGAAACAAATGTATTATATAAACATATAAATTACAAGTATTTATGAGAAACTTTAGAAACTATGATGTTTGGAATGCTGGGGTAGATTTTTCTGCTCATGTCTATGAATTAACTGAAAAGTTCCCGAAGAAAGAATTATATGCCCTTTGCGACCAACTACAAAGAGCATCAGTTTCAATACCTTCAAACATTGCAGAAGGATGCTCAAGAAAATCTCAAAATGAATTTGCCCATTATCTTGAAATCTCTTTGGGGTCTTCTTATGAAGTCGAAACACAAATGGAAATCGCCCGCAAACTAAAGTATGTAACAGAAGAACAATTCCAAAACATCATAGCAGAAGTTCAATCAATAGAGAAAAGATTGACCAGTTTAATAAACACAATTCGGCCAAATTAAACAGTTCAAAAACCACAGTTTACGTTGCCATAAGCCATAGCCATAGGCCATAGTCATAAACTATAGTAAACAAGAATCTCTTCTAAAACCCTATAAACTTCTTCAACCGAAAAAGCCTCCATCAACCTCATTTTGAACGGTTTAAAGTTAGGCAGACCCTTGAAGTAAGAAGCCCAGTGTTTCCTGATTTCAAAAATGGCGATACGCTCGCCTTTCCATTCCACCGACCTTTGCAACTGAATCTTGCTAACGCGAACACGCTCCGCCACATCGGGCAAGGGCAACTCCTCCCCTGTTTCCAAATAATGCCTTATCTGGCTGAAAATCCACGGGTTGCCGTAAGTGGCGCGACCAATCATCAGGCCGTCAACGCCGAAAGTGTCCTTGTAGTGTTTCGCCGAAGGGCCGTCCACCACATCACCATTGCCGATGATGGGAATGTGCATACGCGGGTTGTTTTTCACCGCGCCGATTAAAGTCCAGTCGGCGGGTTCGCTGTATTTTGTGGTACGCAAGCGACCATGAATCGTCAAGGCGACAATGCCCGCATCTTGCAGTCGCTCAGCGATTTCCACGATTTCACGGTGCTGATCATCGTAGCCGAGGCGCGTCTTCACGGTGACAGGCGTTTTCACGGCCTCCACCACTGCCTTAGTGATGGCCACCATCTTGGGAATGTCGTTCATAATGCCCGAACCAGCACCTTTCGAGGCCACTTTCTTCACTGGGCAGCCGAAATTGATGTCGATAATGTCGGGATGGGCGGTTTCGGCATATCGCGCCGCTTCCACCATCGGCTCAACTGCATTGCCGAAAATCTGGATACCTACAGGTCGCTCAAATTCTTCAAAATCAAGTTTTTTGATACTCTTTACCGAATCACGGATAAGGCCGTCAGCGGAAATGAATTCCGAGTAGACCACATCCGCGCCGAACATCTTGCAGACATAGCGGAAAGGCGGGTCGGAAACATCCTCCATCGGGGCGAGGAGGAGCGGATAATGCTCAAATTCGAGGTGGGCAATTTTGTACATAATTACAAGCTTACTTTAACTACAGATTGTACAGATTTCACTGATTTATTACCGACAGAATTTGGCAACTTCGTTGCGGATGGATACAGATGGGTTTTCACCGATTGAAATCTGTATTAATCGGGCGCTTGCGCCTTACATTTATTATTGCTCATCTGTTTAATCTGTATAATCTGTAGTTTGCTATTATTTCAGCGGCAAAATTACAAAAAGTGTATCTTTGCAGCAAAATCATCCGTCATGCAAGACAATTTGTTTATCGAAAATCTGAAACAATCCACGGGGATGCGGATTTTTTTGTATTTGGTTATCTTATTGATTAGTACGCTAATAGGTATTTTATTGGCCGCTGTTTTCTTTACTGGTGACACTGGAATAAAAATCGGACAGGGCATCAGCTCCATCTGTATGTTTGTAGTGCCGCCTTTCGTGTATTATTATCTTACGCGCAAGGAACACCAAATGCAAGAATTGGGATTCCGCAGCCTTACTCCACCGTGGTGGCTGTTATTAATAGGTGTGGCTGTGATGTTTGTCTGCATACCTGTCACCACACAACTGACCACATGGAACGAAAACTTGAGTTTCGGTAAAAACTTAACATGGCTCGAAGACTGGATTAAATCCTTGGAAGAAACTGCAAAAGCAGCGACAGAAAAGATGCTGAATGTGAACACAATTGGTGGACTGTTGCTCAATTTGGTCATCGTTGCCCTGATACCCGCCGTGGGCGAGGAAATGACTTTCCGTGGTGTGCTGCAACAATCGTTGACCCGCAAAATTAACCCGCACCTCGCCATTTTCCTTTCGGCAGCCATCTTCTCCTTCATCCATTTCCAGTTTTACGGATTCCTGCCGCGCATGTTCCTCGGCATCCTGTTAGGCTATATGTTTTATATCACCAACTCACTATGGGTCAGCATTTTGATGCATTTCGCCAACAATGGCACGGCGGTGGTTCTCTATTACCTGAATTACAATGGCATCGTCAACATCGACCCTGACCATTTTGGCGCAACGGAAAGTGTGTGGGTTTTGTTCGCAAGTGCCTTGGTGACATCGGGGCTGATTGCTTGGAGTTGGTGGAAAGCCTTCGGAAAACATCCCGATTCACCCAAGATGAGCCGCCAAAACATTCAGGGACAGTCCTTTACGTGATTGGTTATAATTCCCAGAAAAACCGTACTTTTGCAACCATTTTGAATCCTTGCCGAATGAAACCATCACCTATCATTGGCGTCACGCCGCTTTGGGACGCGGAACGCAAGAGCGTTTGGATGCTGCCCGATTATTTGGACGGCATCAAGGCCGCTAGGGGCATTCCCGTCATCATGCCCATCGAAATGTCAGAAACGGAAGCAGACCGTATGATGGCAACCTGCGACGGTTTTCTTTTTACGGGCGGTCAGGATGTCGCGCCTGAGCTATATGGGACAAAGGATGCCACCGGAACCGTCGTCCCCAGCCCTGAACGCGACCGGTTGGAAACGCTGCTGCTGAAGAAAGCCCTGCACGCCGACAAGGCCATCCTCGGCATTTGCCGTGGGCTTCAGTTCATCAATGCGTATTTGGGCGGCACGCTCTGGCACGACCTCCCTTCGCAGCATCCGTCAAGCATCGCCCACAGGCAAGCCAAACCCTACGGCAACCCAACGCACAAAGTCACGCTGAGCGGCGACCTTCAAGCCCTATTGGGCAAATACACCCTCGAAGTGAACACGCTGCACCACCAAGCCATCAAAGACCTCGGCAACGGCTTGATTCCCATGGCTGAATCCCCCGACGGTCTCATCGAAGCCGTAAAAATGGCCAGCAAACGCTTCGTCTGCGCCGTGCAGTGGCATCCCGAATACATGTTCAAGACGGACGCCGATAGTTTGAAGGTGTTTTCTTGGTTTGTGGGGCAGTGCCTATCGTAGATTCCTCTCAATCGTGTTCCTCCAACCAAGGCTCGAGGATGGCGCAATACTTGTCGGTTTGCTCCACGAAGCAGGTGTGGCGCGCACCTTTGAACACTTCCCAGCGGCTGTTGGGGATGTTCTCATAGAGCGAAGCGGCCACCACTGGGGTGCAGATGTCACGGGTGCCGCTGCAAATCAGGCAAGGTTGCTTAATCTGGTTGAGGCGGTCGGTATATTCAAAATTGGCCAAATTGCCCAAGGGCTGGTATTCGTTGGGACCCCAGCCATAGAGATAGGCCTCGTTGCCAGCGCGTTTGGGGCGGCGGAGACATTCGGGCGAGTTCTCATCGATGCTGACGACGTAACGCTCAAAATAATGCTCGTTGGCACGGAGATAATCGGGGTCTTTCCAATTGCCAGTGGCCTCAGCAAGACGGATGGCTTCCTGGTCTTCCTCCGACATATACTTGATGAGGCGGTGCTGTTCGCTGGCCCAAAGCGAGCTGGAGGCATGGCCTGAAGAAAGAATCACCGACTTGACGCCTTGGGGCTGGCAATCAATGATATAGGCAATGGCTTGCATGGCACCCCACGACTGGCCGAGGAGGTGAATCTGGTCGAGGTGCAGATGCTCACGCAAGGCAATGAGTTCGTTGATCCACGTTTCCTGAGTCCACAATTCAGGATGGCCGTCGAGGTAGGAGTTGCCGCTGCCGATCTGGTCGTAGGAAACCACCTGTCGGCCCGTGTCGGCTACGCGGTCCAGCACCTCGAAATAGTTGTGCGTGCTGCCCGGTCCGCCATGCAGGAGCAACAATGCGGGCTTGTCGGAGGGTTCGCCTACAATGCGGTAGTAAGTCTGATAGCCCAAATAGGGCATGTATCCTTCTTGTATGGGATGTTGATTCATGGTTTGATGTGTTTTTGTTTGTCGGGGCAAAGATACATTTTAGTGCTATTTTTGCAAAAAAAATGCAGTTTAATCTTGCATATTCCAAAAATGTGTATCTTTGCGGACTCTCGTTATAACGATAGTTTATGGAAAGCAAAGTATTATATCACGGCTCGACAAAAGTCATAGAACAGCCAGTACTGGGTCTGGGAAATCCGAAAAATGACTACGGATTAGGATTCTATTGCACTGAAAGTCTAGAACTTGCAAAAGAATGGGCCTGCACAGAACTCAGTGACGGCTTTGTCAATAGTTATGAAATCGGCTTTGAGGGATTGA
>Ga0326514_10001618_pt1 | contig 14612 bp, 11 predicted proteins | sample 3_2548_0518_D_FD_203653 | JGI IMG/M metagenome (GOLD analysis project Ga0326514, IMG submission 203653) | Bovine rumen microbial communities from UC Davis, California, United States - 3_2548_0518 | ecosystem: Host-associated > Mammals > Digestive system > Stomach > Rumen | place: USA...
TCATGTTCGAAGGCATACCCGAAGACCTTGCGCAGCAGCCCAATAACGACACTGCCATATATCTGAAACAAGAACTGGAAGACACCCTCAGCCACCAAAGCAGATAAAACAACCCATCATTTAAGCTCAACGCCCCATAAACTCCGCCCTATACATACTCTACCTCCTGGCCACCCCGGCCGCAGTCATGCTTCTGGCCCGCAAATGGCGCTGGATTGACAAAGTGAGCCCCATGGCCGTGCTATACGTGATAGGCCTACTGGTAGCCAACCTGACCACCTGGATTCGTCAAGAAAACCTCCTCGCCACCAACAACACCATAGGCAACATCTGCATCCCCCTGGCCATCCCGCTGATGCTCCTCTCCTGCACCCTCTCGCATTGGTCAACAGGCAAAGCACTAAAATCCTTTCTCAGCGGGCTACTCTCAATACTGATAGTAACCATCGCCGGTTTTTTCCTATTCCGTGGGCAATACAGTTCACACAAATTCGCTCAAGTCAGTGCTGTAGCCGTAGGCATCTACACGGGCGGAATTCCCAACATGGGCGCCATAGCCCAGGGGGTAGGCATGGACCAAGAAACATACCTCTACGTAACCTCATACGACCTGATAGTCACCGGGCTTTACCTCGTATTCGTCATCTGTTTCGGGAAACCAGTTTTCCGCCGCATTCTCCCCTCCCCTGCCACAAATGAAACCGTCCAGGAAAACACCGCCATCCAACCAGCCGCCACACAAACGCCCAAAGCAAACGGGACAAAAGAAATCATCGTCCCGCTACTATTCACCCTCATAATAGCAGCCTCGTCCTACCTCGTCTCCACCCTGCTGCCTACCACAATCGCCACTCCCGTTCTCATCCTCCTACTCACCACGCTCTCCATCGGAGCCTCCTTCCTGCCCATCTTTCGACACATCAACCGCCAGGCCGAAACCGAAAACCGCCAAGCCAAATCCTTCACCCTGGGGCTCTATTTCGTCTACCTATTCTGCTTCACCATCGCCAACGCCTGCGACATTCGGCAAATGGACCTCGCCGGAAGCCTTAACATCCTCTGGTACATCCTCTTTGTCATCTTTGGCTCACTCCTACTCCAAATCCTCTTCTCGCGACTGTTAAAACTCGACGGCGACAGCACCCTAGTAACCAGCGTAGCCCTCATCAACTCACCCCCCTTCGTACCCCTAGTGGCAGCCCTGCTCAACAACAAAGACCTCATCATCCTCGGCATAACAATAGGGCTATTAGGCTACATGATAGGCAATTACCTTGGACTTGCAGTCTTTTTCCTCCTCAATGCCGCATAAATAGCAAATACCGAAATAACACAAAAAAACAATATAAATACCAATATTTCATTTTTTTTTCGTATCTTTGCCTCTTGGAACAAACCGAGAATAATAACTAAGAATATAATTAAAACACATGAAAACCAAATTTTTATCCATCGTTTTCGCCTGCGTTATCCTTTTTTGGGGTAGTGCAAAAGCCGACAATGTAGACCTGCAAACAGCCAAACAAATCGGCGCCTACTACTTCACCGTTGCCACTGGTGCAAAAGCCCCTGTTTCCTCCGACAATCTCAAACTTGCCCAACAATATGACAACCCCACCCTGTGCGTTCCTGCCATGTATGCTTTCAACGTCCAGGGCAACGGCTTTGTTGTCGTCGCTGCCGACGATGCCGTCGAACCCATCTGGGCCTACTCGCCCGAAGGCTCCATCGACCCCGAAGCCATGAACCCCTCTACCAAATACTTCCTCGACAACTATGCAGCCATCATTAGCGAAATACAGAACTGCAAAGCCGCTTCCACTCCCCAAATCAAAAAACTCTGGAAAGAGCTTGAGGAGCAAACCTTCACCTGCGACCTGAGCAAAGCCGGAGTGCTTGTGCAGACCAAATGGGACCAGGGTTCCCCCACCCAGCCCACCTACAATGTGCTCTGCCCCGTCCTTAACGGCCAGTACTGCTATGCCGGTTGCGTGGCCGTTGCCATGGGCCAGATAATCAAATTCTGGAACTATCCCGAGCGCGGCGGCAACGAAAATGGCGCCACCGCCACCTGCAGCTGGAACAACACAACCATCAAATACAAATTCCTCGTGGACTCCAACAAATTCGTCTACGACAGCATGCCCAACAAATTAACCATCAACAGCCCATGGAACAACAAACGCGCCATCAGCAAACTCCTCTTCGCCTGTGGCGTCACCGTAGGCATGGATTGGACTCCCGATGGTAGTGGAGCTCAGAGCACCAAGGTTCCCGGTGCACTCTCCAACTGGTTCAAATATTCCGACGAAGCCCATTACGTATCCCGCGATGGTATAACCGACGCCAACTGGCTCAGCCTGTTAAATAGCGAAATCGTAGACCACCAACGTCCTGTCTACTACAGCGGCTTCGACAATTCCAGCACTGGAAGAGACGCCGGCCATGCTTTTATCATCGTAGGCAAATCCTCCTCCGACGACACCAAATTTTACATCAACTGGGGCTGGGGCGGAGATGCCAACGGATTTTACACCCTCGCGCCTATAACTGCCATCCAATCTGCTCAAGGCTATCGCTTTACTTCTAGACATGCCTTGGTCTACAAGATTTACCCCAAAGACCTCAGCATCAACGAAAATACCATCGCCAACGTCACACCCGCCTATCCCAACCCTGCCACCGACTACATTACAATCCCCGTCGACCTTCCCAACAGCGCCACCTTGGGTGTCTTCAGCATGGACGGCAAAATGGTTGACAACATGGTAGTTCCCGCCGGCATGAAGGAGTACCGTCTGAACCTCCAAAAATATGCCCCCGGCACCTACGTCTACCGCCTCAACGGTTCCACCTACAAATTCACCGTACTCTAACCCCGAATTGAAAACAACAATAAAAGCCCCCGATTCTGAAATCGGGGGCTTTTTATAGAAAAATCCCCCATGAAAAAAATCATTCTCGCACTCGTCCTGTCCGTTTTCGCCCTTCCACTCTCAGCCCAAGGAATCAGCGCCTCCGACAGCGCCATACTCAACCGCATACTCACTCACAACAGACAGTACCGCACCACCCAGGGTCCCTTTCAACACGAGAGAATCAAGAAAGGCGTACACCAGCACAAAACAGGCACCTTCTATTGTGAGAGAGTCAAACCCTCCAAAGCAGGCGACATCGAAGCCAAAATAGCAATGCTCTACAACAATCCCGTAGGCGACTACTACATCATCACCACTACCCACCTATACAACGGGCTGAACGGCCGCCACAAAAAATACAATTTCAAGCACATAACGCTGATGAAACTTCTGGGCAACGCCATGGCCTGGGCCGTCAACGGCGACATTTACAACCTCTACGACAACTTCAACGTCACCTTCAAACTCACTTCAGACGAGCAAAACTACATCGTCGCTCTCAACAGCGAAGCAGGCTTCAACAAGGGCATCAGCCGTATCTTGCTCAAATACAGAAAATCCACCTATCAAATCTCCTACTTAGAAATAGAAGAACAATTCGGCACCATCCACAAATACACATTAGGCATCGACGCCAACGGCCATCACCAGCAGCCCATCTACAACAGGCCCATCGACCAGAAGGTTTACGTAGTCAAGTAAAGCACTAGAGCCGACACCTCAGGTACAATCCCACTGCCAAGTCCAACCCCCGCAGCCGCAGGTCGTAGTAGAACTCGGCATCCACGCCCATTGCCAGTTTCCCATAAGTATTCTCTATCGCCACCCTGCCCGTGGCCATCTCGCGTTCGGGAGAGGCAAAAGCCGCGTCGTGCCAACTAATGCTCTGGAAAAGAAAACTACCCCGAGGGGCCACAAACTGGTGTCCGTACCAATAGCCGGCCTGCAGCTGCAACTGCCACATCCCCCTCCAGCCTGTCGCCCTACGGCGGCCCTGCAAGGGGCAATCACACCTCAGCTGGGGCCATAGCCCCCACCCATCGTCGTAGGCCATGCACTTTGTAGGCGACATGTCCTGATAGAAAAAGAAGGGCACATCCACAGCCAGCGCCTGCCCAGGCCCGCCCGACCAAGTCAGCCGCAACCCCACATTCTCATTGAAAAGGGTCTGGATGCAAGTATCCAAGGCCGTAAACTGGCCTCCCCTGTGGCATCCCACAAAACTCAAGGGCACCCCCACACCAAACTCACCCCCCGCATTGCCCACAGTAAACGACAGCAGGTCCAGCCGGTTATTGCTGCCCAACGTAAAACGTTCCTGAGTGGGCTGCCAGGGCTCCAGCAGCTCCTCCCAATGGACCCAAGTGTCTGTCTGCAGCCGGCATGAGCCCAGCGCCAGCGAACCCAAAATCTGAACCCCTTCCTCCTGGTGGTCGTAAATGAAACGCTCCCGGTCGAACATAGGCTCGTATAGGCCGTGGGAGAGAGCGCCGTAAATCGAGCCCATCACCAGCCGCCAGTTGCGATGAGGCATATACTCAAGCCGCACCACGGGCTGCCAACGGCGGAGACCCTCATAACCGGCCACCCCCGCCAGCTGCACCCCCAAGGTCAGCTGCGCATAACGCCCCAACACGCGCTTGGCATAAGGCGTAAGGAAAAAGCCCGATGCCGTATAGCCCTTAGTGTAAGGCAAAAAGAACTCGGCATCGCGAAAAAAGGTAGTCACGTCCGCACCCAGCCGCCAATGGCTCCAAAAGGAGGTGGCGCCGCCCGCTGACGGCACATCCTCCGACACATCGCCCCACACATCGGGCACATCGACCAGCACGGACATCTCGTCCTTCGAAAAGCCCAAGGCTGTCGGCAACGAGCGCCCGGCCGCCACTGGCGCAGCCTGTCCGTCCTCCTGGGCCGCAGCCCCAAAACAAAGCAAACTAAAGCAGAATAATAATAAACATCTTTTCATGCTGCAAATATACACAAAAAAAACGAATCAGCGCACAAGCCCTCGAAAATAAAAATCCAACTAGCAATGGCTCATCCTCTAACAAAAAAGAGCCGTACCGTTTCCGGGCTCAAACCTCGCCACACCTTTGTTTGTTCCTCTATAGTTCGTCTATAGATCCTCATTCCACAATACAAGAACTCCCCTGCAACAAGAGAATGGGGAAAAAATACCCGCTGGGTTTAGAAATCATGATAAAAAATGCTAAAATACAACCTCACGAGAAAAAAAAGCACTGCAAACGCAACGTCGAAAAGTATTAGACACAGGCGAGCAATAAAAAAGAAACAATTCATACAAAATAAAATATAGCATTGCTAATATAAATAATACTTATATAATACTTATAATATGTCCATCAATCGCACCAAACTCTTTTCAGCCATAGCGCTGTTGTTCTTCTTATGCACCACATCCGTGGCCATCGCACAGCCGGGCGGCGGTCCCGGCGGCCATCCCATGGGTCCACCTCCGGGAGGACGAAACGGCGGCACTCCCTCGATGAGCGACCGCGAGCGAATGCGCAAACAATACCAGGCCATGAAGGCAGCAGAGCAGTCGCAGCAGGTTAGGCAGAAGAAAAGAGTACAGGAGGGCGATGTGTTCAAGGTCATAGGCACCCTGCAGGATAGCACAAATAACGACCCCATTCCCTATGTGAATGTTGCCATATTGGATGCCGCCGACTCTTCCTTCATCAAAGGCAGCATCACCGACCTGAACGGATATTTCGAGGTGACCAATGTGCCGCAGGGCGATAAGTTTTTGAGGGTTTCCGCCATCGGCTACAAGAACACACTCGTCCCCTTCACGGTGACAAATAATACCGCCCTAGGCACTGTCAAATTGGCTCCTGGAGCCACCCAGCTGAAGGAGGTGAACATCACGGCGGCCCGCCCGCTATATGCCATGGACGGCGAGAAAATGATATATAACGTCGCCGACGACCCCACCATTCAGACCGGCACCACGAGCGACGCCCTCCAGAACGCTCCCGGAGTGGAGGTGGACATCGAGGGCAACATCACCCTGCGAGGAGTGTCGAGTGTAGAGATTTGGGTGAACGACAAACCCTCCAAGCTGACCGAAGAGAACCTGAAGACCTACCTGGAAACCCTGCCGGCCAATGCGCTGGACCGCATTGAGACCATCACCAACCCTTCGGCCAAGTATGCCACCAGCGCCGATGCGGTTATCAACATCATCACCTCGGCCTATATCAAGAGCAACCACTTTATCAGCTTCGGCGTCAACGGCGCCACCCAGCCGTTTGTCTCTCCGTGGCTCTCTTACACATGGGCCAATGAGAAATTGTCTGTGAATGTCTATGTCAGCGGACGCTATAACTACACCAGCCGCAACGGGTGGAGCAGAACGACCTACCGCAGAGACAGCGAGGAAACCGAATTTGCCGACGAAAAGCGTTACGACACCACGGCCACCGAAAGTTATAACACCGAGAGCGACAATCGCCGATACAACGGCAATTTCTTTGCCAATCTCAGCTATGCCATTGACAGCATGACCGATATCGAGGTGATGGGGCACGGCAATTTCAGCTACAGCCTCAACAATAATTTCCTTCAGCGCAACCGTACCGACTATATTTCAAACTATGAGTATTTCTATGTCGACACCAACCGTACCCACGGACATAATGGTTTTGGTATGTTCGGTGTGGATTTCACCCACAAGTTCGACAAAAAGGGGCACAATATTCGCGCCAGCATACACGAGAACTTCAATGGCGGATTCAGCCAGAACGACTTTATTCGGCTCTTCACTACCACTTACACCTTGGGGCCTAATTACGACAAGGCCTATATCGACAACAACAGGTCTAACAATCTGAGCGCCGACGTCCGCTACAACCGCCCCTACAGCGAGAACGGAGAATTCTCTTTCGGTCTCGGCTATGGGCACAGGTATATCTGGCGGACCTATAATGTATACGACAGCGCGTCCAGCACAAACGTTCGCGACCTGCTGCGCAGCTATGACTTTCTCGACCACGAGAACTCGGTTGAAGCCGACATCGAATGGACACGCCGTTGGGGCGGGTTCACCCTTGAGCTGGGACTCGGCACTCAGTATGAGAATGTCGACTTCAGCTATACCGGCAGCCCCGTCTACCCCTTCACTAACGACGACACGGTTTGCAACTTCCTTACCTTTACCCCTTCGGTCCACCTCTCCTACCGCACGGAGAGCATGCACAATTTCAAGCTGAACTACACCCTGCGTATGCGTCGCCCGTCAGAGGAGAACATCACCACCTACAAGCGTTATTCACTGGACGGCTATTCCATCGGCAACCGCGACTTGCTTGGCGTCTATGCCATCACCCACAATGCCGAAATTGGCTGGAACAAATATTATATGTCCTTCGGCAACATCGGTATTGAAGGCTACGCCCGGCTCAGCACGAACGAAATCGACAACCTGACTTCTTCCACCGAGGAGGACGACCCCATCTTGAACCGTATTGTACAGTTCACCGTGCCCTACAATATGGGGCAGTCGCACCGCTTTGGAGGAACGGCATTTGTCACCTACCGCCCCAGCGGGTTCATGAACGTGAGGCTCTACGCAAATGTTTATAACTATGGCTATGTTTTGGACCAACCTGGCAAAAACACCATTTCCGACGCGATGACTTCGTGGAGTTTGCGGCTGAACACATGGGTGAAGCTTTGGGACAAATACCAAGTCTTTGCTTCTGCCAATTACTCCTCCCCCACTATCAGTCTGGCTGCAAAGCGCTCGGCGCGCTACTACCTCAACTGCGGTGTCCGTGCAGATTTCTTTAAAAGGAAGCTTTCGGCATACCTGAATGTTCAGGATATTTTCAACTGGGGCAAGACTATTGGCTCCGGCTCAAGCAACACCAACCCCTACCTTCAGAGCGAGAGCAATAGCTACACTATTAACAGCCGCTACATTTCGGCCGGTATCACGCTCCGTTTTGGTAAGATGGAGCTGGAGAACAGGGCAAAGGTGGGCTCGGAAGAGACTTCTACAGCCGAGTAGCACCCTTGGCTCGGCACAGTCGCGCTTTGTAGCGACCCCTCTGATATCATGCCTATGGTTGTGCTCCAAAGGACAGACCAGAATGTAAGCGCAAGTAATCCCAGGAGTATTTGAGTAAACTCACTCCTGGGATTTTTCTACCCATGGGGGAATCGTTAGTTTTTATTTCACACGTGCGAGAGCGGATGGCTTGTGGCAGTTGGGAAATATCTCCTCTGTGAACATGCCGAAGATTACCGCTTGAGCATTCTGCGATAGGGGGGAGCACCCAGTGGGCAAATCTGATTTAGGGAAAGAGGTTTCCCGAGCCCAAACGCTGTCTCACATTCGACATTGAAAGATTGGATGGCGAATGGTTAGTCTGGTCGTATTCTTATTCTGCTGAACGCAGGGACACTTGTGAAATGAAACGCATTTCCATACCCGGATAGAACGGCTGTAAAAATTAGGGGTAGCCATAGGCAATTAAAAAAGGGACATCACTGATATGATATCCCTTTTTTGTTGTCCATCCAGGACTCGAACCTAGACTGGCTGATCCAGAGTCAGATGTGCTACCATTACACCAATGGACAATCTTGTTGCTTTCCTTAAAAGCGGCTTTTTTTCTCTCGAAAGCGGGTGCAAAAGTACTAATTTTTTCTCAATTTGCAAATATTTTTTTTATTTTTTTTATTTACACACTGATAATCAATGTGATATTTTTATTGTAAAGATGTGATTCGATTCATTATTTTATAATTTTTCCTCTTCGGAAAAGCCAATTTGGACATAATATATTCCTGTTGTATTAGCGAAAATAGTGCCTATTGTCCACTCCTATTCTCTCGAAAAAAACAGTGCAAAAATATAGTAGGATTTAGAAACAATAAAAAAAGAAAGCATACGTTATCACAAAAAAGAATTGTAGAGACGATGAAAAGATTCTGCCAGACGCTAACACTAGTTCCCGACGAAGAGCTCATAAGAAAGTACGTTGAGGCGCATTCTCATGTATGGCCAGAGGTAATGGCCGGCCAAAGGGAAGTCGGAATCCTCGATATGCAGATTTATCGTTATGGAAATCAGGTGTTTATGATTTGCGATACGGTTGATGAATTTGATTGGGAAAGAGATATGGCACGTTTGGCAAAGCTTCCTCGGCAGGCTGAGTGGGAGGCATTTGTTGCCCAGTGCCAAGGTTGCGACCCCACGGCATCGTCGGCAGACAAATGGCATTTAATGGAGAAAATATTCCAATTGTCATAACCACTCCTAACCTAATAAATCGCATAAGAGACATGGCTAAAAAAACATTTTGGAAAAGTAATCTTTTTAAAGTACTACTGTTTTTCGTTGTCTTTCTGATCATTGCTTTCTTTGGCGGTATCCTATTCGATTGGGGCTACCGCTTTAGGAAACGTACCATTTTCCTGCGAGGCGCATACATGTCCATTGCTGTCATCTGGGTAGTTGGATGCATTTGGTGGATTTCATATCGCTTCAGATTTGGAGATAAATGGAGAGGAATGATTGAGGACTTCTATGCCCACCAGGAGGATTTCGAGAGGGATATGTCGAAGGAATATCAGGTTCTGCTGTCTAAATACCCTATTGCAGTAGCACAATATGAGTCAAAATGTTGGAAACAGAATCCCCGTCCCACAAATGTGGAGATAATGGACAATGCACTAAAGATAAGCGATTCGGAGTGGGAAGAGCGGGAAAAGGAAGCCAAAGAAAAGCTTAACGGTCGCCTTGAGAAACACTAGGTTGAAAAAAAGTTGATAAAATCGTTGAAAAAAAGTTGTCAATTAAAAATTTATTTGTATTTTTGCAAATGACTTAAACGATATGGAGTGTATACATCATATTGTTTTAGAGCCGTTTAGTAAATATATTTATTAACAACAAAAAATCTTTTAAGAAAGGAAATGAAAAACATTAAGACAGCCTACATGGCTCCTATGGTTGAGGTTCTCAACGCCCGCGTTGAGAAGGGTTTTGCTGGTTCTACCGTTACTCCCACCCCTGATGGTCCTGCCAACCCCCGCATGACTGGTGGTTACAAAGCCGTTGACACTGACTTCGACTAAAGGAGCAAAATTAGGTAAAGCAAAAGAGCCTCCACAGAGGGGGCTCTTTTGTTTTTTTATGGTGACATACACCCGTCCTTCGCTTATTATTAGCATTCAATTCAAATAAAAAGGCGGCTAAAGGTATTAAACCCTTGGCCGCCTTTTCTTTACAATAGAGATAGCGTTTATAGTGACAGCTAGCGCTCTGCTCTTGTCGGATTGTTCAAAAAATCTTGGTATGTCAATCGGATACCTTCTTCAAGTTCGGTCTTGTATTTCCAACCTAATTGGGTTGCCTTTGAAACATCTAAAAGTTTGCGTGGGGTTCCGTTGGGTCGAGTTGGATCCCATTTTATCTTACCTTCGTACCCCACTATCTTTGCCACAATCTCGGTAAGTGCTTTTATGGATAGTTCCTTACCCGTTCCCGCATTCACAGTCTCTATTCCACTATAATGATTCATTAGATAAACACAGAGATTTGCCAAGTCGTCCACATAAAGAAACTCTCGAAGGGGAGATCCGTCGCCCCAGCAGGTCACTTCTTTCAGTCCATTCATCTTGGCCTCATGAAACCGACGAATCAGAGCAGGCAGTACATGACTATGTTCTGGATGATAATTATCATTAGGACCATACAGATTAGTCGGCATTACACTAATATAATCAGTCCCATATTGCCTATTGAGGAACTCACAATATTTCAGCCCACTAATCTTAGCCAAGGCATACGCCTCATTCGTTTTCTCCAACCCACCCGTCAGCAAACAACTCTCCTTCATGGGTTGTGGAGCCATCCTGGGATAAATGCAGCTGCTGCCCAAAAACTCCAACTTCTTGCATCCGTTCTTCCATGCAGCATGAATCACATTCATCTCCAGAATCATATTGTCATACATAAAGTCAGCCAGTGCCGACTGATTCGCTACAATTCCTCCAACTTTAGCCGCAGCCAAAAAGACATACTCAGGCTTCTCCTTAGCAAAAAAATCATTCACCGCTTGTTGATTGCAAAGGTCCAGCTCTGCATGTGTTCGGGTAACTAGATTAGTATATCCCTGTCGGTGCAACTCCCTCACAATAGCCGAACCGACCATGCCTTTGTGCCCAGCCACATATATTTTTGAGTCCTGTTCCATATATAAGGTCCTTTTAGTTCTGAAAGTGTATTTTACCAGCTCTCCTTACCACAAAGAAAGAAAAGGCTGCTACTACTAAATAGCAAAATAACGGTACTATAAAGCCTACAGCCATCTTTGCTTCACCCAATGCACCCATTATAACTGGCGCAATAGCCCCACCTACAATAGTCATTATCAGATAGGACGAGCCTTTTTTTGTGTTTTGCGCATTTAATCCACGCAGCGATATGGCGAATATAGTCGGGAACATAATGGCTTCAAAAAGGTAATTCAAGACCAAGGTCACCAAGGATAACATTCCGGTGCCAAAGATGACGAAAACCATGCATACGACTGAACCCATGGCACAAGCCAACAGCAACTTTTCAGCTTTCACATAACTCATTACCCAACTGCCGATCAATCTTCCCAATAGGAACAGCCCCATACCCCCAAAGGATAACAACAAACCAGCTGTCTGGTTAGACAAATCAGTATTTTCAGTTACATAATTGATAAAAAAACTGTTCACACCTGTCTGGGCTGCCACATAGAAAAAAAGTGCAGCCATACCCATTACAAAAATAGAGGACTTCCAAAGATTCTCAGAGCCTATTTTATCGCCCTCTTCAACTTGATAGGTAATCTCTGGCAGTTTCATACGTCCAAACACAGCTGCTATCGTCAACACCACTACGCCGATAATCGCGTATGGCAAAGATACAGACCCACTATTACCATCAGTGCCACTGAAGATAACCAGACTCCCTACCAATGGTCCGACAATCCAACCCAACCCATTCAGCGACTGAGCCAGATTGAGCCTAGCGGGGCCAGACTCCTTATCTCCCAAGACTGTCACATAAGGATTGGCCGAGGTTTCTAGACAGGTAAGGCCACAGCCAATAATAAACAGACACAGTAGGAAGAATTCAAACGACATCATTTTCTCCCCCGGGATGAACAAAAGTGCCCCAATTCCATAAAGGGCAAGACCTATTATAACTCCTACTTTATAGCCCCATTTCGTGATAATTCTTCCAGCCGGCAATGCCATAATGAAATAACCGCCATAAAGCATACATTGTACTAATGCCGACTTGGTCTTTGTAATTTCAAAACCTTCTTGGAAATGCTTATTCAATATATCCAGTATACTGTGAGCAAAGCCCCAAAGAAAGAATAGCGATGCTATTAAAATAAAAGGAGCCAAGTACTTCTTATCCACTATTTTTTGTCTCATCACATCCCTCCTCTTCTGATGGTTATCTCAATTGCCCCTTCAGGAAACGCCTGTCGGGAAGAGCAGACTAGCACTAGGTAGCCACCTCCACCTGCCCCTGGCATCTTCCAAGCCAAAACACCTGGCATTTTAGAGTACTTGTCTATATAATCCTGCACCGTAGGAAGGAAGCTATCGCCAACTGAGTCTATATCCAACTCATTACATAACACAGTTGGATTCACCATACCAGGGAACATGGACACCTGTGCGTCAAACGAAGACTTAAACGCCGAAGCAAATCCTTTCAGATCCCTCTTCATTATGGCATCCCAGCACTCTGCTGCAGCTTTGGCCAGATTTCTCACCTTTTCTCCTGTAATAATTATGTTCTCCACGACTGAACATCCTGGCCTGCGAGGAAACATTGGAATCATGCAGATATGCTCCTCAAGCCAATGAAGAATTTCCTCATCCTGGCAGACCTCTATCTTTTCTGGCCAGAAATGATTGTCATAATAATGACGGCATAATCCTGGCACACAAATGCCAATGGCATCCTGTGCCCCACTGACGATACCGTCTTCTCGTTCTGGGTGATTCTCGAAACAAAAGACCAACCTCGCCAAAGTCTCAGGATCCATATTGGGCAACTGATATGGCCAAATCCGTTTGATGACATTTCGGGTCGACGTGCTCAGTCCGCACCGTTCACGAATCTCGAAAGTTGGTTCCAACGATATAGTCAGCGCCCATCCTGGGGCATAACAGCTCACGTATGGTTGGTCAATCCAAGTCCCTGCCAAATCTAATCGTGTTGGGATTGCCGACTTGCTCTTTTTCAACTCTGTACTTGAGCGAGCCGTCAAACCTTCCGACGGTTTTCTTTGCAGCACTACATACTCAATACCATGCTCTTTACAGAACTTTTGCTTCTCTTCATTGCTTCCATCTTCATTCACGACCAACACATCGGGTTTCAACTCCTCCACTGTAGGGACGAAATCCATTATTCCATGCCCCTTATTGATGAATGCATCTTTCACATAGCGGATGCTCTTTACCATGAACAATCGTTCCTGCTCAGAATATACGGTCTTATGATGCTTATAGTCTAAGATTGTTGCATCCGACCCAATCCCTACATAGAGGTCACCATATTGGGCAGCTTCCCTAAAAAACTCCACATGTCCCGAATGTAACAAGTCGTAACAGCCGCTGACGAACACTTTCTTCGCACTCATTTGACCACACCTTTCTCTAGATATTCAGCTAAATTAGTCCTCATTACACCAGCCACATGGTCTGCAGCCACCTTTTGCATATCGTGCTTGATCATAATATGAACTAGCTCTTCAAAAGAGGTTTTCTGAGGATTCCAACCCAGCACTTCCTTTGCCTTTGTGGGGTCTCCTAAAAGGTTGACCACATCCGTCGGCCGATAAAAATCAGGACTTACTGCAACCACTGTCTTCCCTGTGTTAGCATCAATACCTTTCTCATTTGCCCCCTCTCCTTCCCATCGAATATCAATGCCTACATATTTAAATGCCAGAGTGGCAAATTCACGTACTGTATGTTGTACACCAGTGGCGATGACGAAATCTTCTGGTTTGTCTTGCTGCAATATTAACCACATGCACTCTACATAATCCTTAGCATACCCCCAATCCCGAAGGCTGGAGAGATTGCCTAGGTAGAGACAATCCTGCTTCCCCTGGGCGATACGAGCTGCGGCCAAAGTGATCTTCCGGGTGACGAAAGTCTCTCCACGCCGCTCACTCTCATGATTAAACAAGATACCAGAGCAGCAGTACATATTGTATGCCTCTCGATATTCCTTCACAATCCAATATCCATAGAGCTTAGCCACTGCGTAAGGGCTATAGGGGTGAAACGGAGTCAGTTCATTCTGTGGAACCTCCTCCACTTTTCCATAGAGTTCCGAAGTAGAAGCCTGATAGATTCGACAGGTTTTCTCCAATCCACACGCCCTTACAGCCTCCAACACTCGCAGCACTCCAGTAGCGTCCACATTGGCCGTATACTCTGGCGAATCGAACGACACCTGCACATGACTCTGCGCTGCCAAGTTATATATTTCATCCGGCCGCACCAATCCAATCACTTTCACTAACGACATTGAGTCCCCAAGGTCACCATAGTGCAGATGAAATTGCGGATGACCCTCAAGATGGACTATCCTTTCACGATAATCCACAGACGACCGTCGAATAATACCATGAACCTCATACC